>Ga0160423_10001973_pt1 | contig 17188 bp, 9 predicted proteins | sample CRUFie14St8metaG_FD_108191 | JGI IMG/M metagenome (GOLD analysis project Ga0160423, IMG submission 108191) | Marine microbial communities from the Costa Rica Dome - CRUD Field 142mm St8 metaG | ecosystem: Environmental > Aquatic > Marine > Oceanic > Photic zone | place: Costa Rica: the Eastern... | reverse complement strand
TCCCTCAGGGCATGGGTCAGCCATTCCGCGGCTTTTCTGGGGCGGTCGTCCTCTGTGGAGCCATGAGCGGCAAGAAGAAGCGTCGTTTGATAAAGCGGACCCAGCATGGTGTCCATTCTCTAACCTGCTTGTCATTCGAATTCAAGGGTTGTCTTGAGTTTGCTGTGTAGCAAGGTTTTTGGACGATGCTCTTAACTCTTGGAACGGTTTTCCTTGCTTGTCTGGACCTACAGGCCTTCGGAAAAAACTATGAAAAGTCCTCTCTTCTGCTACAAATGAAGCTATTCCATTTGGGTAACATGAACATCTTATCCTTATTTTGCCGCCGGGGTTTTCTCTGGATCCCTATCGTTTTCATGATGTTATTTGAGGGACTGCTTGTGCGTGCTGCCGCACTTTCCAAAATCACCGACGTCGCCTGGCAGCCGGCTGCGGCACAGGTGCGACGCCTGATGGAGGCTACCGAATATCTGGGGTTTCCCTTTTCCGCTGACGAGAAAAAAGCCCTTGAGCAGGCCATGGCGGATCCGGACCATGACAAGGGGCTGATGCAGCTTCAGGAGATTTTGGATCAACGATGTCTTTATGGTGTTCACATCAACCCTGAAATGCGCGTCAAGGTCGCTCCGGGTCCGGCCAAAGCCGAGTTGGTGCAGAATGGTTGGACACAATTCCTGGTAAAGGTGCACAACCAGGCAGGGGTGACTGCTGCGCTCAAAGCGACAAGTCCCAATGGGGGCATGTTGCACAACACGGCAGCCGATCAAATCGAGGATCGTTGGTTGTCGCTCCAAACCTACGATGCCCAGCCTTTGACTCAGACTCTTAGTGGACTCGAACTCGAATACCGTATCCTTCAGCTCTACAGTCGGGATGCCGGCCGACGAGAAGCGCGGGTGGGTTTCAATGTGGGTCAAGGTACGCAAGATATTGGCTTTCGTAATGAAGTGGATACCCTGTTCCAGTGTCGGTCTGCGGTCGATATCCGACTGAGGGTTCGGGACGAGGATGGCAAGCCTACCACTGGCATGTTTGAGATTCGTGATGCTTGGGGAAGGGTTTATCCTTCGCAAGCCAAGCGACTAGCACCTGATTTTTCTTTTCACCCCCAGATTTATCGCGCCGATGACGAGTCCATTCAATTACCTGAAGGCCGCTATGATGTGACTTTCGCTCGCGGTCCAGAGTCCATTCCTCAGAAGCGACAGTTGGTAGTCGACGCTCAGACACAGAGTTGGCATTTTGAAGTTCAGCGGTGGATTGACCCTTCTCTTTTTGGTTATTGGAGTGGCGATCATCACATTCATGCCGCAGGTTGTGCTCACTATACGGATCCCACTGAAGGGGTGCATGCCCCCGACATGCTTCGACATATTCAAGGAGAGGATCTCAAGGTCGGAGCGAACCTTACCTGGGGTCCTTGTTTCGATTACCAGAAACAGTTTTTTACCGGCAAGAATGACAAAGTTTCCGTTTATCCTTACCTCTTGCGCTATGATGTTGAAGTTTCGGGTTTCGGGTCGCATCAGAGTGGTCATCTTTGCCTGCTTAGACTCAAGGAGCAGATGTATCCCGGGGGCGATTCCAAGCACCATTGGCCCACTTTATGTTTGAACACCCTTCGCTGGGCCAAGGCACAGGGGGCACTGGTGGGGCCCGCTCACTCGGGATGGGGGCTTGAGATGCAGAGTGCTGAGCTTCCCAACTACGAGATTCCTCCATTCAACGGGATCGGAGCCAACGAGTACATTGTGGATGTCACTCACCAGGTGCCTGGTCCAGATGGGGATCTGGTGCCTGCGGTCGATTTCATTTCCACGGTCGATACGCCGTATGCATGGGAACTGAATATCTGGTATCATACTCTCAACGTGGGATACCGCACCCGGATCAGCGGTGAGACGGATTTTCCATGCATTTATGGTGAACGCGTTGGTTTGGGGCGCAGCTACGTGCGTCTGGCAGCTAAACTCGACTACGAAGCATGGTGTGAAGGCATCCGTGAGGGTAAAAACTACGTGAGCGATGGTTACAGTCACTTGATGGATTTCAAGGTGGAGCAGCGCAGCATGGGGGATGTGGGGAGCGAATTGAAACTCGATCAAAGCAAAACAGTTCGGGCAACCACAAGAGTGGCGGCGCTTTTAGATGAGACACCCAACCCTTCTCTGCGCGATCGCCCTTACCAGCAAAAGCCCTACTGGCATATTGAGCGCGCCCGGGAGGGTGACACCCGTGAGGTGCCCGTCGAATTGATCATGAATGGGGTTCCCGTAGCACATCAAATGATCGAAGCCGACGGGAAGGTCAGGGAGGTGATATTTGATGTGCCTGTGGCCTACAGCAGTTGGTTTGCCATACGCATTTTACCCAGTTCGCATACTAACCCGATTTTTGTCATCGTCGACGACAAGCCCATCAGGGCAAGCCGACGCAGCGCGGAATGGTGCCTCGCAAGCGTGGATCAATGCTGGGAAAACAAGGAGCGATTCATCGCCAAGCAAGAAATGGAGGACGCCCTCACTGCTTACGATCATGCCCGTCAGACCTACCGCAAGTTAGTAGAAGAATGCCGGGATGATCGCAATAATGAAGTGGCTTTGCGGTCTATTCACTGATTTGGACCGCAATGCCCTGACTTAGGTTGTGGTAACTACCGCTGCCTGTGACCTGGAGTTTCGTTGTTTTGACCATGTAGTCGTTTTGTTTGCTACTGGTCAGGTCGGTGTAGCTGGTTTCCGAGATGGATGATTCGTGTAGAACATTCCACTCGCCAGAGTTGTTTTTGCGGTAGACAAAGAATCTGACGTCCGGATCTGGATGAGTATTCCAGCTTAACCGGTTTTCTTGCCCAGATCGGCTAATGTTTAATCCACTAACGGGCTTAAGGATGTTGAGCCTCAGGGTAGGATCTCCCATGATACTGAGCATCCTTGGGGCATCCCTGTAGGTGTCTGTCAGATCACCCATTTCGAGCATTGCAACGGCGAAAGGTGCCCCTAGTCCCATTTTTTCAAGATCCCAGAATTTGGGATAATAAAGGGATATCAGCCCATAGTTGGGAGTCGCTAACAGAGCCCGCAGCCAATTTTCTCGGGTGAGGTTCCAGTCTCCAAACCAAGACCCGAGCATCAAGTGGAAAAGCACTTTCGGTTCGTTTTCCAATTTCATTAAATCAAAGGTAGTGTGGCTATAAGTCAGGTTAGACTGATTGTATTTCCATCCCAGCTGAATCCCCGCGGGGAACGCTCTCATTTCATGGTAGCCAAACTGAATAGGGACCTTTGAGTATAAGGGACGTCCGGCAACAGCTTTTCCTTCGTCGATACCAAAGAAGCTGGCAGATAAATTGAGTGCTCTGAAAATACCTGATTGCTGGGGAATGAAGCTAAGACCATTGAAGTAGGTGAATTGTTCTTTTGCCTTAAGTAAGCCGTGCCGATAACGATGATCCTTCTTCAGATATTGACGCAACAAGAAGCTTTCAAGACTCTTTGGGTCTTGATCTTCAATATCGGTAAAATCAGCTAAGAGGAAAGTGTCCAATCCCCAAAAATCAATCCGACCCACAGGGATTTCCATGGAGCGCGGCAGTGTGTCCGCATCCCATTTTCCATCATACGGTACATTTTGCAGCTCTGAGTAAGCATTGTGAAAATAAAGGCTATCGTCCTTCCAATAATTTTCATCTAAGCTTCCATAATAGCTATCGCAAGCCCACGCCCCTCGATGATCACCCGTGCTTCCCGTGGGGAAAAAGTGTCCATCAAAAGCCGATAGTCCTGATCTTGGTATGGGAACGTGACCAAGGTTGAGTATCACGTGGGGATGCCCGTCAGGAAACCGATGGACGATTGATTGTATAAGTTTTTTGATCCGATCAATTTCCCACCGGTTAGCGTCCCAGTCATCTTCCGCATGCCGCGCCGCTTGGATATTTGAAATTGACCATCCATCGCCCTCTAAATCACGTTTGAATTGACGGTAATCATCGCCCAGTGAGTCGATGATTCCCTCTTCTCGAATCAGGATGAGATTTCCCCTATTATGTATTGGAGGGAGATGGGCAGCAACAGTGATGCGGTTTTGGTACAATTCTAAGTTATTCTTAAGGCTGCTTCTAAACTGGTATTCGTAAATGAGTCCCGCAGCGACGTCTTGGTCCACAAAGCGGTCGCCTCTGAATTCCGAAGCTAATGTTGTCCATTGGGTTTCACCTAAAAACCGTCTCTCTATTTCAACTGGGTGCATCCCATCTGGACCCAGTTCTGGTCGCCGCATCAAAAACACCGTGTTTTGATCCAATCTGAATTTGGCCGCCCACGCATTGTCGTGGAGGGTGTCAGAGCTCCAGATATTCCTGGAAAAATTGTTGGCCTGGAAATCATCGATGAGTGCTTCGCAGGCCAAGGAGCCCTTAAGCGTCGAACCAATCGCAAAGCCGCTAAGTTGAGCATCTCGTGAAGGAAGATCAGTGGGTGCAATGCCCGGGCCAGAGGCCACCCTTCTGCCATCGATGTAGAGATGGCAATTCAGCAATTCCTGTGCATTCTGTGGACTCACGAGATTATACGCATAGGTTGTCCTGGGGGCATAACTCAGTTCAATTTCATACCATTGATCCTTCTCAAATTCCAAGCGGTCTGCCTGCAAGTGTTTGACCCATCGAGTTGTGTTCGGGCCTTGAGACCCAAAGGTTATGGATGTACGGTCCTGATTTAGAAACAGGCTCCACCAGCCATTTCTTGAGGAATCACTTGTATTAATTTCACCGACTTCAATAAGCCGAGAGCCAAAGGGATGTCCTTTCGTACCGCTGGACCAATTGGGTTTGATCCAGAATTTGATCGAGCCTTCCCTTAAGTTGATGTTTAAGCTACCGTCCTCTTCTCTGACGCGATAGGTGAGCAACGATTGGTCTGTGGCAAAAAAACCCTTTCCTGCATTGAAGGATGGCCTGAGCTGAATGTCGCGGCTTAGGTAGGGTGTCTTGCCCTGGTAGGTTTGTAAGGTTTCATCATCAAATGAAATTCTGGATAATTGACTGGGATTAAAAATCGTCCCATCCAATGGGCTGGTTCCTTGAGTGATTTCATCGCTATCAGGCAGGCCATCGAAATCTGTATCCGGATCTAGATGGTTGGTTTGCCATATAAGCATTTCATCCTGGTCACTGAGTCCATCCTGATCCGAGTCAGGTGGTTGTGGGTCATAGGAACGGATCAACTCAGCTTCAGTCCATTTATAATTGTAAAAAGCAATTTCATCGATGAGCCCTTCAAGGCAGGCTGAAGTTTCAGGGTAGGTGCCGATGATGATGCCGGAGTGCCTTCTTGCTTCAAGACTTGGGTAAGCCCGGATGCCTCTGCCTTTGGCAGCGAATTGACCATTAATCCATAATTCCGTGCCCTGCACATCATAGGCTAAAGCCAGGTGATACCAGGTATCCGCCTCCCAATCCAGGGGAGCATCGAATGATGTGAAGGCCCTGCCGTTATCCTCGAATTGGAGACGTATACGGGAACCTCCCTGGTGAAAATGCAAACTCCACCATGAAGAGGGCGTTAAAAACGATTTGTATCCCATGGCAATCAGGGGCACTTCCTGGTCGGGCCCTTTACCGCTGTGCCAATTGGGTTTGAACCAGCACTCGAGTGTTCCACGTTTAAGGTTGATATTCGCCAGTCCATCATTCTCGGTATCCAGATAGGAGAATGCTTCGGTCTGTTTTTCTGATAAATGTATCGCATACCCTTTCCATCCCACTTGTTGCTTAGGGTGGCCGATTAGCTTTGGGAGTTGCCTTCGATTTCCGGCCAAGGCGCCGTCTTCAAAAGAAAACTTCGCGAGCATGCGAGGCAATCCATCAGAAGACGAAAATGGTTGGGTGCCTTCCTTAAGCTCTTGGCCATCGGAGACGCCGTCATAGTCTGTATCTGGGTTAAGTGGATCCAAACCCAGGAATTTTTCTTCAAAAGAGATGATCCCGTCACCATCATGATCCGGACTGAATGCCAAGTAGTGTTCCTGAATTTCGGTCTCATCCAGGGGGTAGTTGAAGGTTTCAAGGTTATCCAAGATAGCATCTAAACTGAAGTTGCCAGCAAATCCACTGCCAATCCGTATTCCAGTCAATGCGGCCACTTCATCGCGGGGATAGGCGGTGATTCCAGGCCCACTCGCGGTTGCCTCGCCATTGATATAAAGCTGGGTGGTGAAGGTATCGTAGGTAATGGTTACTTCGTACCATTGATCCTTTTGCCAAGTAATGGGGTGGTTGAGGTGATAGACACTTTGTTGATCTCCCTGGCTGATAAACTGTAGTTGATCCCCTTGGGCGCTGAATTGGATCGCCCACCAGCCCAAGCTGCCATCCGGACTCCAACTGCCGACTTCTAGCATGCGATGAATGGAGAGGTTCCCCTGGGATGCACCCCATTGCGGGGATATCCAGAAGCGAATGCTACCAGTGGCCAGATGAATATTCCTGGACAAATTTTGCTCTATGTGGGCGTATACCAATTCTGGACGCTCTTCCCCTTGAAACTCTACAGCAGATCCATCCCAACTCCGGATCCATGTAACCTGCTTGTTGAGTTTGGGGCGGTTCCCAGACTCGGTGGCCAATCTTCCGTCGTCAAAGGGGAAATAGGCCAGTCTGAGGGGGGGGAATAATTGTGAGTCCAACGGAGAGCTTCCTTCCCTGATCTCGAGACCATCGTTCACACCATCGCGATCTGTATCCGGGTCGTCAGGATCGGTCTGATGAACCAGCAGTTCTTGGTAATCAGACACCCCATCCAAATCACTGTCCTTTTGTGTCATCACATAATCGTCGTGCACCGTCGCTGATTGCATGGAGTAGTTAAATGTTTCGAGCTCATCTATGGTTCCATTAACCTGATTGGAAGGCTCGATCGAAGAGCCAATCCACAGTCCTGATGCTTGCAAAGCATTAGGCGAAGGAAATGCGCGGATTCCAGGCCCCTCGGCGATGGGTTCACCGTTAATATAGAGAAATGTTTGGTTGGGATGATAAGTAAGGACGATTTGATACCACTGGCCCTTTTCCAGGGAAACCGGAGCATTCATGGACAAGGATTGAGTGAAAGTATCCTTGCTGAGGAATTGAATCTTGTCGGTGTTTGGATTTAAATAAAATGTCCACCAGCCCAGTGATGTGTTTGAAGAGGATCCTCCAAGCTCTAAAAAGCGTCCAAAATTCTCCGGACCAGCCCCTCCAAGGTTTTTGCTGGACCACTCAGGACGATACCAGAAGCGGACAGTGCCCTGCTGCATGGTTACCAGAGGGAGTCCGTCATTGTCGAGCCATGGCAGATGCAGTTGTGATTGTTGATTGCGGAAGGATTGCCATCCTCGATGGATCCAACCTTCTGTCAACGTTGGATGGGCTTCGAGCAAGTGGAATGGAGCACCGGGACCCAAGGGCTGTGTTATCTCAAAATCGAGATACAGCAACCTTCTAGGGATAGTGATTGATGCATCATTGGGGTCGAGGCTTTCGTTTTCAACTTCCTCAAAGTCGGAGACCCCGTCTCCATCCGTGTCGGCTCTGTTCGTATCGGTCAAAGTGACAGTCAGCTCGATGTGATCACTTAGTCCGTCACGATCGGTATCCAACTCCGAAAGTTCTTGGGCGTTGGATATCGACAAACATCCGGATACCGTCAAAATTGCCCATCTCTTCCACTGGTGTGCAAAGCCAACTCTCATTTGGTATAAGATCCTCATATCCTAAGGCTGTTAATCGTATACAACGATTGAACACTAGCACGCAGGATGCTAAATCACCAGCGATTAAAGGAATGAACAAAGAGGTGCAGGCCTTTTTTGGGTTCTTCACTACCAAGTTAGTGGGCACTTGCAAAAAAATGAAAAATCACATGTTATCGAAATGCCTTTGCGGGATCCTACCATAAACAGGATAGCATGGAGACCAAGGAGCCTTAGCCAAGAGACTCTACGTAAGTCTGCATCTTTTCTTCCTGTCGCTCGATCGATTGAGCCAGTTTGATCTGGGTGCGGCTGCGGTCGAGGTTATGACGTGGTCGATGCACTCTGAAGTAGGTGTCTCCCTGGAGAAAGTCGGTGAGAAAGCGCAGTCCGATGGTGTAGGTCATGAGTTTGCCGGAAAAGGCGATCAACTTTTTTTCGGTGCGCGTCATCATGCCGGCAGTGGCTTCGAGATAGCCGCGGGCAAGATTTTTGAACATGGGCATCCGCATGCGGACTTTACTGAGGTCGCGCTCATCTTCCATCGTGGGACTGGTCGTGGTCCGGACCATGTCGCCAAAGTCATAGAGCAGCGTGCCGGGCATGACGGTGTCCAGGTCCACCACGCAGCATTGTTTTTGCGTGTGCGTGTCCAGAAGCACGTTGTTGAACTTGGTGTCATTGTGCGTGGTCCGCACCGGGAGCCTTCCAGAGGCCAGGGCCTTTTCAAGCTTCCGAATGATGGATTCATGTTTCAGGAAAAATTGGATTTCCCGCGGGATATGCTTGGCTCGATTTATACGGTCCTTCTCCAGTGCCCATACAAAGGCGTCGAAGCGTTTGCGCACATTGTGAAAGTCTACAATCGTTTCGTGCAACGCGGGGGAGGGGAGATCGGAGAGCTGCTGCACAAAAAGGCCAAAGGCCTTTCCTGCTTCCAGTGCCTGTCTGGTGGATTCCACCGACTCGTAGGTGCGAATGTTTTCCACATAGACGTAGGTACGCCAGTAGTGGCCACCATCGTCCTGGTAGAAGCAGTTGCCATCTCTGGAAGGAATCAGGATGAGCACTTTGCGCGTGATGTCCCTTTCCCCAGCATCCACGAGTTTTTGGCGGATATGTCGCGTCACCCGATCTACATTGTCCATCACCTCCAGGGGCTTGGTGAAGACCTTGCCATTGATCTTCTGATGTACGTAGCGCACTTCGTTGCCCCCCTGCTCATAGGTCGCCGTGTAGGTCTCGTTGATGTGACCAATCTTACATGGCTCAGCATGCAGAATCCGACCATAGATATGAAAACGGGTGGAAACATCCCGTAGTTGCGCTTCGTCGTAAACCAGTCCCATGATGCGAGTGTGTAAGGAATATCAATAATACCTTCCTCACCTGTTGAACAGGCTTTTGTCATACGCAGGGCATGCTAGCCCTTGCGGTTGCCAAGTTGGTATTTGGGCAGGCTTTGGCTGATCGGAAGGTGGATGAGGAGAAGGTCATCAGCTTGACGAAAGCCATCCCTCGGGGTCTTTGTCTGGTAGCGGCCCCCGTCGTCTTCTCCATTTAGTCTGACGCTGTAGAGCTCGAATCCCAAGGGCTCCCCATCCGCCTTGAGTGCCTGTTCGTATTGCTCCGGTTGATGGAGCTGTTCCTGGTAGATTCTATGAGAACCTGAAAACCAGGTCACCGCAGCCAAAGCATAGGCTCCTAGAGGAACCAATGACGCAGATCCCTGCTTGCGCACCATGGCGATCAGGGGTAACGGATGGGTCGCTAGAAAAAAAGCTAGCAGTGCCAACTATTTGGTTTTAGCCGTGAGCACAATGATGCAGATCAAGCCCACCATTAAAAGGCTGAGTTTGGCGATAACAATTCAGGCGCCCCCTTCAGGGATCAGGTTGAGGAGCTCATGAACAGGGCTTGCCATGTCAATCCACAGTGTCCATTTCTTTGGATCACATTCAACGCGAAAAGCGTGGGTCTCAGGGCAGTATGCTCATTGGCGGCAACAAAGGCTCCTCTGGTGAGAGACGGATCAGCATGTCATCGCCCGCATCACTTTCTTGCTTGGTTTGCTTTTTTTGCCCCATACCTTGATCATCCTTCCCATTAAGCCCCACGCTGTAGAGCTCAAAACCAGCGCCCTCCCCTAGAACCTGATAATGAAGGGGCTCGTGTGTCATCGGGTCTAGCATGGGGTTCGTCAGGTCATAAGTAATGATTGCCATCAGATCGGAGGGATAGGCACCATGCTCGAGATAATGGCGCTCCAAAAGGGTGCAAATACGCATCAGACGGATCTGGGTCTGAGTCTTGAGTAAGTTGTCGTAAAACAAATTCAGGGCGGGCAAGAGCAAGTTTGCGAAGACGCCCTTGTCGCGATAGGCTTCCTCCTTCCAGTCTACCCGACACTTCATCCATGGAAGAGAAGAGGCATTGGCAGTAGCCACTTCAAGATCCTTAATCATGCTCTCATAGGCCTCCAGGCACAGTCTCCATTGTTTGCAGAAGAAGGCCTGAACATACTGGGTGAAGATACCATCGGTGATGACTCGGGCCCATGCTTGATCTGGAGGGGTGGGGAGAGGTCCGGTCAGTTCTGCAAAAGTTTGAGCCCCTTTTGAAAACACACTATTCAGGATCGGCTCAATGGATGTCTGCCCAAAGGCGCGCTCAGTACGGATGCATGCCGCGGCATTGCCAATAAAATCAAACGGCTCCAGTTTGCGATCGATGGCTTCCCAGGCATTGGTATCCCAAAGATGCTGCTGCTGGGCCGCATGGATGCCCTCCAAAGTCACATGGAGCATAGCCGCCTGAACCAGCCGCGAGATGATCAAATCCATCGATTGGGTCGCACAGAGTTTCATGCCCAGGAGAGTGCTTTGGTAAGCCGCTTCCGCTTCTCCAAGCAAGGCATGATGCGTGGTTTTAAGGGATTGCGCTGTGGCCATGTTTCGCAGCGTGCTGAGCTGGGGTAGCAGCATGGCAAAACCCTCCTCCCACGCATACGGATAATGGTTTTCAGGACGTTCCAGTGCTTCTTGAAGTGATGGCATGCCCTGTGCGATGCCATCGATCCAGGGCTGAACCAGTGAGATGCAGTGGTCCAGATTTTGTGGCAGAGCCTCAGTTTTCAAAGCTTCTGATTCCTCTTTTGCAAGTTTGAGATCGGCAGCCAGCAGGGCGTATTTGCTGAAGGGTTGATAGGTGGAAAAAGATCTCTCTGATCCTTCGTATGCCTCCTCATTGCGTTCCGCTTGAGATCGGGGGCGCTGGTAAGCCTCGTAGGAGCGATCAATTGCCTCCAGAGTTTTGGGTCCGTCTTCACCGGGGTTTGCCGCCTCTGCAAGAGGGCGAAGGTAGGGGTGATCCCAGCGGTTGCGTTCAGGATCCACGCTCACTCGAGCCAAATCGGTAGCTCGGATGGGTTGAGCCTCATACTTGAGCTGGGCCAGGATCCGATGCATCCGTTCAAATTCATGCTGGTGCGCGTGGAAGCCACCCCAGCCCCAGAGGATCGAGGCCAGGATGTAGCAAGCAGGGGGGAGCCACACCTTCCTGCGCCTCCGAACCAAATCGTTGAGCAGTGCCAAAGGGTGGGTGAGGGGGAAAAAGAGCCAGAACCACTTCCTTTGCTGGTGCCGGGCCACGAGAATGGAGAGCAGCCAACCCGCCAGTACCAGGAGGCAGGTGCCCAGGGCCACCCACGGCAAGCCATAGGGGAGCAGGGGAAGCCATGGAGTCGTCATGGCCCTAAAATGCCCTTGATGGACCGGGGAGGCAAGGGCACAAGTCTCCATTGACACGGAGGTATCTCCGAACGGCTCCCATGCTGGGGCATGCCTCTGATTTCAGCTTTGACCCTGCCGCTGCTTGATGCAATGGTGCGTGCCTTTGTTGGAGTCTTCCAAACATCAAACACAACTCACTGACCGCATATGAAGCTATTGAGATTTGGGCCCACAGGGCAGGAAAAGCCAGGCATGTTGGATGCCTCAGGAAACCTACGTTCCCTTGAGGGAGTCGTTCCCGATATTGACGGTCATACCTTGACCTCCGATGGCATGCAGTCTCTCTGGTCCGTGGATCCGGAATCCCTGCCCTTGGTGGAGGGAACGCCACGTATAGGCCCCTGCGTGTCCGGGGTTGGAAAGTTTCTCTGTATTGGGCTCAACTACAGTGATCACGCGGAAGAATCGGGGATGGAGGTGCCGGCTGAACCGGTTCTTTTCATGAAGGCAACCACCGCCATCTGCGGCCCTTTCGATGAGGTCTTGATTCCACCTGGTTCAGAAAAGACCGACTGGGAAGTGGAGCTCGGAGTGGTGATCGGTAATACTGCGCGCCACGTTGCCGAGTCTGAAGCCTTGACTCATGTGGCTGGTTATTGCGTCATCAACGATCTTTCCGAACGCGCTTATCAGCTGGAGCGATGTGGTCAGTGGGTGAAGGGTAAAAGCTACGACACCTTCGCTCCCATGGGACCTTGGCTGGTAACCCCTGATGAAGTGCCGGATCCAGGCAATCTCTCGCTGTGGCTGGAGGTCGATGGTCATCGCTACCAGAATGGTTCGACGCAGAAAATGGTCTTTGGTGTGGCGCACCTGGTGAGCTACCTCAGTCGCTTCATGACCCTTCAGCCGGGAGATGTCATCTCCACCGGCACCCCTCCCGGGGTTGGACTGGGGCAGAAACCGCCGATCTACCTGAAACCGGGTCAGACCATGGAGCTTTCGGTGGAAGGCCTCGGGACGCAACGGCAGGCAACGCGTGCCGATCAGGCCTGAGTCTGCCACGAAGATCGATACCTTATCTGGGGCGCAGGTATCCGGGGGGCACTCCCTGAAGGGTGTCTGTGCTCAGTTTTTCTGAACGCTATCCAACGCGGCATGAATGGCGTCTGTCTCCACCGAGTGCCCGGGAGACACTTTGCCCAGTCTGGCTGCCAGGACAAACTTAACTTGCCCCTGGCTCACTTTCTTGTCGAGTTGCATCGCTTCCAAGAGGCGCTTGCGCTGGCCAGCATTCAGTGAAATTCGAGTGGGCAGACCGGTTGCCTTGAAAAGCACCTCGATGCGCTGCGCATCCTTGGCCTTGAGGCCGGTCAATGATTGGGAAAGATGCGCTGCGGCGACTTGTCCTATGCTGATGGCTTCCCCGTGCAGGTAGGTCCCATAACGGGTGATGGCTTCAATGGCGTGACCAATGGTGTGACCGTAATTCAGGATGGCCCTCAAACCTCCCTCCTTTTCATCCTGGCCGACCACTGCCGCTTTGATCTGGCAACAGCGCGCCACGACCTTTTCCAGCAGCGTGGCATCCAGTTTGAGTAGGCTGCCGATCTGGGCTTCCAGATTACTGAAGAGTCGAGCATCCCAGATGATGCCGTATTTGATGACCTCGGCCATGCCTGCGCGAAACTCGCGCTTGGGCAGTGACTGCAAGGTGTCCAGATCGCACAGCACCAGTTTGGGTTGATAAAAGGCCCCGACCAGGTTCTTTCCTGCTTTGAGGTTGATGCCGACCTTGCCACCGACCGAGCTATCCACCTGAGCGAGCAGGGTGGTGGGGATTTGCACAAAATCAACCCCGCGTACATAAGTGGCGGCGACAAAACCCGCCAGGTCACCGACCACCCCACCTCCCAGGGCCACAACAAATGAACCGCGCTCCAGCCGGGCGGCTGTCAACTGATTGTAGCAATCCTGCACCACTCTCCACTGCTTGGAGGTTTCTCCGTGTGGTATGGTGACTGTCTCGACCTTGAATCCATAGGCCATCAAGGCATCCCGCACGGTTTTGGCATAGCGCGGGCCGACCCGGTCGTCTGTCACGATGACGCCTCGCTGACCCAATTTTAGGCGCCGGCACTGGGCTCCAAGCTGAGAGAGCAAAGAGTGGCCTACCAAAATGCGATAGGAGCGTTCCTGCAAGGGCACTTTGACGACTTTCATGGCCGAGGACCTTAGAGCATAGGGCCATGCAGGTCAAAGTCGCTTGTCGGGTGGTCATGCAAGATTCCTTTTCAAAAAGGCCATGGCCTGCCTGCACCTCGATCCGTTCCGACAAAAAGTTGAAAATGGGGAGTAACAGTGTCATGAACATGTGTATGAATGTGTGGAAATTAGTTCTGCTTTCGGGGTGCTCCGTGGCACTGGTGGCCTTTTTTTATGAGCCAGCGCCAGCGGATCTGCCGAGTTTGGAAGAGGGAAGCGAGCCAGAAGTGGTGGCCTTGCCAACCGTTGAAGTGGTTGAAGCTGTTGAAGCTGTTGAAGCTGTTGAAGCTGTTGAAGCGACGGCTCCGTCGGTAGAAATTCGATCCCTGTTCACGGTCAAGGGAGTCGTGAAATCCATCGAAGAGGATCTCTCATCGGCGCGCATCGATCACGAGGAAATTCCTGGCTACATGCCGGCCATGACCATGCCGTTTACCATCGGTGATGTCGACGAGTGGACCTCCATCCAGGCGGGTGATCCCATCTCTTTTCTTCTGCACGTGACCGACGAGCGCAGCTGGATTGATGGGGTGGAAAAAACACCTGAAGAGGTGCCGACCCTGGAGGAGCTTTCGAAGACGGCTCCATGGCGGCCGGTGCGTGAGGTCGAGTTTCTTCAGGTCGGCAATGAACTGCCCGATTACCCGCTGACCAACCAGCTTTCCCAGGCCATCTCAACCCACCAGTTTCGAGGTAAGGTGCTGGCACTGACCTTTATCTACACCCGTTGCCCGCTCCCTGATTTCTGCCCGCGCATGAATCATCAGTTTATGGCTGCCCAGCGCGCACTAAAGGAGGCCTCCGTAGAAACGGAGTCCTATCATTTTCTCTCGGTGAGCTTTGACCCCGTTCACGACACGCCTGAGCGTCTTCAATTTTATGCCAATGCTTATCAACATGATCCAAAGCAGTGGAGTTTTGCCACTGGAGAATTGATCGAGATCGATGCCCTGACCGAGCAATTTGGTCTGGTCTTTTATCGTTCCGAAGATTCCCTGCTGGACTGGGATCACAACTTGCGGACCATCCTGATAGACCAGGAGGGAATCATTCGTGAAATCCTCATTGGCAATCAGTGGAAGGGCGAGGAGCTGGCGGAAAAAATGCAATCACTTTTCAGCTCGCATCCGCTCGGCAGTGATAGGCCAAACCCGTTTGATTAATCCAACACCATCTGCCATGGCTGTCTCTTAGGATGCTGGTGGCATGGAAAGCCCCGTTTAATTCGGTAAGGGAGGCCTGAGAGACTTCCGAGGGGTTCGGGTTAATGATTGATGAGGATTTTTTATAAAAGTGCCGCCGTTACTCAATTGTCACAAAAATGCCACACTAGTGCCACCACCGCGTTGCTTTATCTTTTTCCATGGAACTCACTGTTTTTCATTACGTCATTGGTGCTCTGGCACTTATCATGCTAATTTGGAATACCGTGGAGGTTGGCCGCAATGATGCCGCCAACATTGTGAACGCGGTGTTTGGTGCGAGGGTAATGACTCGAAGGAAGGCTGTTTGGCTCGCGGGTATTGCCGTTGTGGTGGGAGCCATGGCCAGCTCTCCGGTGATGGAAACCGCCCGCAAGGGTATTTTTGACCCCACGACTCTGCCGGGGATTGATTCTGCGATAGCGGTTTACATGGGCGTCTATTTGACCAACACCGTAATGCTTTATACCTTCTCAGCTTACGGTATGCCCGTTTCAACCACTGCCTGCCTGGTGTTCGCCTTATTGGGAAGCGGCCTTGCCATTGGTGGGGTGGACGCCATCAACTGGGACAAAAGCCAAACAGTCATCCTTGGTATCATCTGCTCCATCATTGTGAGCGGGATCGCTGGCTTCTTGATTCAAAGGGTTTTTCGTGGTGTGGTGCGCGATCAATGCGAAGATCCCAAGACCATTTCTCTCCATGGTCCTTGGATGGCTGGTGCTCTCATGACGGGCTTAGCTTATTTCATGTTGATGAAAGGCATGAAGAATGTCGCTTTCGTCAAGGCTATCAAGGCGAGTACGTTGGATGTTGTCGGTGTCCCAATCGCCTTACTGTTGATTTGGGCGGCACTCTCCTTTCTCACCTTCCTGGCACTCAAGTTTCTTGGTCAACGTTTTGCCACCAGGCTTTTTGGAAGTATGGCCATACTCGGCATGATCTGTACCGGAATCGCCTTTGGGCAGAATGATCTGGCCAATTGCGCTTCTCCTGGTCTGGCAATATGGATGATCCTTTCCAAAGGTGAGCTAGCTGGCAAGGTGGCTGTTCCTATGTTTGCTTTGTTTGGCTGTGGAGTGTTGCTGCTTATGGGCATGACTACCAGGACAGCCCAACGCGTGACTCGAGCTGAGGTCAATACGGGCAGTCAAGGCGATTTGGTTCGTCTTTATGCACCTAGATGGTGCGTGGCTGTTGCCAGGGTTCTGGTGCCCAAACCTGGAGCCGGCCAGGCACTTGCCCCAAAGACAAGTGTTCAGGGCGCTGCCAAATTGCAGCATTACGACGCTCTACGCGCAGCAGTGATCACCTCAGTGACCGGTAGTGTCATTGCTGTGGCATCGGGTTTGGGGCTTCCGGTATCGACCACCTATGTAGCCTTCTCTGCGGTGGTAGCGACCGGGTGGGCTGACAAGATTTTTGTGCGTGGGGATGCCGCTCTAAAAATGGGCCGAACGATTTGGGTTGTTTTCTGCTGGTTTTTCTCAGCCTTCATTGCGGCAGCTGTGGCTGGCTTGGCAGCCAAAGCCATTGCGCTCTGGGGACTGAGTGGTTTGGTCCTTGGATTAATTGTCAACATGATCATACGTTACGTGATGCGCAAGCGCGCCGACGAGCACGAGGTTTCCACGAAGGAGCAGGCCATCATCCGCAAACAGCAGTTGGCTGAAGCTTCCGGACGAAATAATCAATTTGCTTCGGATGAAGATGAGGAAGCTCTGTAGTTTTCGTTAAAGTCTGGCTGGTCTTCTCAAGACTCCGAGTGCAGCACTCGGAGTTTTTTTGTGTCGCAGTGCAAGCCCAGTTATGCGGCTCCAACGTTTGAGTCTAAGACCCTCAAAGCGAACGTCACACCTTCGTAACATGGCTGCAACATGATGGTGACTTTTTGAGTTGAAGAATGGGAGATATGATCAGATGAACGTCTCTCAATCCAATCTTCAAATGCATCGCGGGTTAAGGGGACACCAATCGACAACCTTTAAAACAAAATCAAGCAAACAGAAAATGATACAATTAACAACCAATCGAAGTATCAGGGCACTCCTTTGCGCGGGTCTATTCAGCACAAGCCTTGCGAATGCAGGGGAAGACAAGGTGGAAGTCGTTGATGAGAGTCCGGCTGTGAAACCTGCCAATGGGTGGAATATCTTCAACAAAAACACTTTGTATAAGAGCGAAAGCGGCTTCGTTAGAGATGTTAGGTTGAAAGGTCGATATCATGGTCAATACATCAGCCAGGACGAGGATATC
>Ga0160423_10001972_pt1 | contig 17189 bp, 19 predicted proteins | sample CRUFie14St8metaG_FD_108191 | JGI IMG/M metagenome (GOLD analysis project Ga0160423, IMG submission 108191) | Marine microbial communities from the Costa Rica Dome - CRUD Field 142mm St8 metaG | ecosystem: Environmental > Aquatic > Marine > Oceanic > Photic zone | place: Costa Rica: the Eastern... | reverse complement strand
TTTAAATTCCCAATTTGAATTAAGCTCAATGATGTACTCCTGCTTTGTATCGGAACATGATAGTACAAAAAGTGTAAAAATTTGAAATATGATAAATTTCATAATACTCATATAGTTAACAAATTATGAATTCTAAATTTTAAAGAAAAATGAATAATTTATAATTTTAAACTTCATGTTAATTTCATTTAGTGAAAAATATTTTAATTGTAATTTCCCTAGCTCTTAATTTAACCGCCTTATCTCAGGAAAAGATAACTGATTCAATAAAAGTTGATGGTTGGCAAAAATCTGGTAAAACTAGTTTTTTAATCAATCAAACAGCTTTCAGCAACTGGGTTTCTGGTGGTCAAAATAGTGTTGCGGGTACGCTCTCTGTTGATTATAATCTGAATTATTATAGTAATGGATGGTCATGGGATACAAAAATGATTGGTTCATTTGGGGTTAATAAGAATAGCGATAGTAAATTTTTCAAAAAAATAGATGACAGGATAGAAATAAACTCTGTTATGGGTAAAAAGTTTATTGAAAAATTTAGTTTTTCAAGCTTTTTAAACTTCAAAACACAGTTTGCAAAAGGGTTTAAATACTCAACAAATGAAGGTGGAAATGAAATAAGAACAGAGAAAACAAGAATATTCTCTCCAGCATATATTCAGCTTGGAGTTGGTATTTATTGGAAGGAGAGTAATTCTCTTTGGGTAAATTTTGCACCTATGACAGGAAGATTAATTTTAGCAAGCAAAAAATTCACTAATCAGCTAGAGGATGGACAAGAATATTTTGGTATACCTAAAGGACAAAATTCAAGGTTTGAACTTGGCGCATCGATTAGTGCTTTTTATAAATTTGAGCTTATTGAAAATATAACTTTCGAACAAAGAATAAATCTTTACTCAGACTACCTATACAAATCTGATAATATTGATGTGGATTATACACTTTCTGCATTTATGAAAATCAATGATTATTTGTCTACAACGCTAATTATTCAGTGCATATATGATGATAATGCAATTAAGAAAATTCAATTAAGAGAAGTTTTTGGGTTGGCATTCATAATTGATGTCATGGAAATACCAAAAATTATTTGATTATCTGTTTTTCATTTTTGCCAATAATCTTAACAACTCTAAATAAAGCCATATAAGAGTAACTAAGAGACCAAATGCACCATACCATTCCATGTATTTTGGGGCTCCTTTTTCTGATCCTTCTTCAATAAAATCAAAATCAATAACCAGGTTTAGTGCTGCAATTATTACAATACCAAAAGATAATCCAATACTTAATATTGAAGAGTTATTAGAGCTTAACAATGAAATACCTGAGTCAAAAAAGCTCATGATGAAGTTTATCAGATACAATAAAAATATTCCTCCTGTTGCTGCGAATAAACCTAGTTTGAAGTTTTCGGATGGTTTTATAATTTTTGATCTGTAAGCAAAAAGTAAAGAAAACAATACAAAAATTGTAATCGAAATGGCTTGAAGCACAATACCACTATATTGTAAATTATATATGTATGAAATAGATCCAAGAGCTAAACCTTCAAGTACAGCGTAAATTGGAACGGTAAATGGGGACCATTTTTTCTTAAATATTGTAATTAATGCTACGATTAATCCTCCTATAGATCCAATCATAATCATACTTTCCGTTCCTGACGAATAAGTATAATATGCTGCAATTATTAATAATACTAACGAGATGGCTGTTTTATCTACAGTTCCTTGAATTGTCATTGTATTATCAATAAATAAGGCACTACCATTTGTTGAGCTTTTAAAAGTATTAGAATTAAGTGCTGGATTAGAAGTTCTATAAGAAAGATGTGATTTACTCATTATTGATTAATTTTAACAAATTTAATCAATTTTTAGACTTTTATATAAGTTGTTGTTAATCATGGATTAAGGTGTATAATATTTATAAAAAAATATCAATATAATTGGTGAATTAACAAAAAAAAGATTGATTTTTAAATAATTTCGTATATTTGGGCCATATTAACTAAAAACTTAATTTAAAATGAAAAAATTATTACTTTTTATTTTAGCATTTTCATTGTCTTTTGCAGGATTTTCTCAAGACGGTGATTCAGATCACAAATGGCTTGTAGGAGCTTCTACAGGTGCAATGTACATGTCTTCTGATGCTGCTGACGGCGGTATGATTGAAGTAGATGCACTTTACAGCGTTACTGACGATCTTATGGTCGGTGCAATGGTTGGATTAAACTTCGGAGATTTCGAAGGTGAAACTATCCATGCTCAAGCACGTTACTACTTTAGTGACATTTTCGTTGCTGCTTCTTATGACTTAGGTGACACCGATACTGGTATTACTGCAGGATTAGGATATGGCTGGGATGTTGCTGATAATGTGGAATTTGCTCCAACATTAGATTACAATCTTGATTCTGAGGTTATTACCTTAAGTATTGGGTTTGCTATTAGATTCTAGTAAATAACATATTATAACAAATAAAAAACCGCCCATTGGGCGGTTTTTTTTTAGGCATCACTGATTTAAAAAAACAATATTTAAATCAGAGTATTTATTATGAATAAATTTAGGCCATAGTAAAATACATTATCAGTGCTATCATAAATAGAATTGATAGAGCCGGATATGATTTCTTTAAAGGATCTTTAACTTTTACATGCATTAATACTGCTGCAATCATTAGCGTCGCTAGGGCTAAGAGGTTATATATAAGAAGTTCCTCAACCCAAAAGCTAATAACAAGCATCAATGCAATGGAGACCTTCATAGCGCCGACAAAATACATTAGCCATACCGGAAGACCATACGCAATAAATTCTTCTTTCATATTTTTTGCGTTCCCACCCCTATACTCTGTGGCTTTATTGAATCTAAAAAGCCAAACATTAATTAATCCAATTGCAATTATAAGCTGTAAAATCATTATAAGTGTCATAACATAAATATTTGGTTAGCATCCTAAATATATAAAATTATTTTAATTGCTTAGGGAATTTTAAATCAACAAGATTGCTGTTTTCATAAGAAATTTTAATCCAGGCATCACAATTAAATTCAATTTCTGCTAAACCTGTTGTAGGCAAATTATCTAATGAAATATTTGTGATGTTGTTAATTAAATTGGTTAATCCTGGATTATGAGCAATAATCATCGCAGATTGATAATCTTCCGAATAATTCATAATCATCTTTAATATTGATAATGAAGAACAGTGGAATAAAGAATCATCATATTCTATTTTCCCAAATTGGATTTGGTTAATAAAGTATTTAGATGTTTCAAAAGTTCTCACAGAACTGCTAGAGTGTAAATAATCAATTTTAACAATTCTATTACTTAAGTAAAAAGCCATCAAAGGTCCATCCGATTTACCTCTTCTGTTTAACGGTCTATTAAAATCAGTTAAACTCATATCTTTCCATGATGACTTAGAGTGTCTAATTAAAATCAGTTTTTTCATAAATATTTTACAAAATAAATTAACGAAAAGATAAAACTAATTATTGAAAAAAATTTTAAATTGTAGACACTAACTAAAATTTAAATTAAAATGAAAAAAACATCTTTATTTTTATTATGCTTGATGTTTACATTTTCTGTTTTTGCACAAATACCTCCTTTTGTTGATGTTCAAGAATGGAAAGTTAAAGATCAGGCTAGAGCATTTGAGTTAATGAATACTTGGAAGGAATTAGAAAAATCTATGGTTGAAAATGCGCCAACAATTTTTCTTTTATCAGAAATGGATGGAAATACAATTTACTTTTGCAGAGCCTTTAAATCAATGGAAGAAAGCATAGAATACCGTCAATCAAGATGGGGTGAAAATGGTTGGAACTCTAAAGTTTATGAAAAATGGAGCGAAGCTGTTGGGGAGGACCCTTGGAGAGGTACAGGCGCTGATGTCGTTATGAATCATATGTTTAGAATGCGAATGGATTTAAGCTATATTCCTGAGGGTACTGATCTTTCCGTAGAGCTTCCAAATAACCCTTACAGAAGACATGTTAATATTGCTGTTGACTGGGGTAAAAGAGGTGAGTTCATTGAGAATATAAAAGCAGGTATTGAAAATGACAAAAAACTTAATAATGACTATATAAGATTTATGTTTCAGCCTGTATTTGGTGGTGAAGACGGAAGTGATTTTATGATGGTAGTTCTAGGAGAATCTAGAGCATCATATTTTAGTGGTCTAGAAGAAAGAACTAAGAAAAGAGAAGCTGATGCTGATTGGAATAGAATTCAAGCTGATCCTATTGCTTCATGGATAAATGAAGAAAGCTTGATGATCACTTATTAATTTAAGGTATAATTATTGAAGGGGCTTTCAAGAATTTTTCAAAGCCCCTTTTTTTATGGACTCGCTAACGCAAATTGTTTTAGGAGCTTCGGTAGCCGAAGCTACTCTTGGAAAAAAAATTGGTAATAAAGCTATTGTACTTGGGGCATTAGCCGGGACTATTCCAGATCTTGATATTGTAGCCAGATTTTTTGTTGACGATCTAACTGCTTCAGTAATGCATAGAGGGTTTTCTCATTCAATTGTATTCCCATTCATTGCTGCTCCAATACTTGCATGGGTTTTAAAAAAAATTTATTCGAAAAACCAAAATGTAAGTTTCTATGAATGGTTAAAAATGTTTTTTTTAGCAATCATCACACATCCTCTTCTTGATGCTCAAACAACCTGGGGAACTCAACTCTTTTGGCCTTTTGAATGGAGGATCGCCGTTGAAAATATATTTATTATTGATCCACTATATACTATTCCTTTTTTAACTTTCCTGATACTAACTGCATTACAAAATAGGCTTTCTAAAAAAAGAAAAGTTTACAATTCTTTGGGCTTAATTATTAGCTCATCTTACTTGCTTATTACCTTGTTTTTTAAAGGAATAGCGCACCATAGGATAGCTAAGGCTTTAGAGGAAAATAAAATCGAATACAAAGATATTAATACAAGAGCCACCTATTTTAATAGTGTATTATGGTCAGGTCAAATTGAATTAGAGGACTCTTACATATTTACATACTACTCATTATTTGATAAATCAAATCCAGTTTTTACCAAAAAATTTCCTAAAAATCATGATATGCTACAACCATTTATTAATGAGAAAAAGATTCAGCAACTTATTATTTTATCAAATGGTCACTATATCATGACAAGTAAAAATGATAAACTAATTTTTTGGAATTTAAAGCTAGGACAAAAAGGTTTTGATAAAAATTCTTCACCATATATTTGGTCTTATGAAATAGAAAAAAATAATAAAAAGAAAATTCAATTAAAGGAAACAAATGAAAAAATGGATGCGCTAAAGGTTAAAGAAATAAGATCATTTAGAAACAACAGAAAATATTCAGAAGAATTTAGTAAGTTTTATGCGAGATTAAAAGGAATTTAAACTAATTTTGATCGATGCCTACCCCCCTAATTATCATAATAACTTTATTTGTTTTGAATTGGATAATAAGAATTCTGATAAGAAAAAATCCTAAAAATAAATCATTAATGAAACTAAGCTTTTTTATAAGCTTTAGCATGATAGCCTACACGGTTTACTATTTCTTCTTTATCCATTAGATTAAAATATATTAGTTCATTGACTTTATTTACTCAACAGAAAAAACTATTTCTTTTAACTGTTTGCCAAGTTCATAACTTCTTTGTCCTGGTGAACTTCCACCAACAAATATCTTAAAGATTCCTGGTTCTATTTGTTTAATTCCTTCGTTATTAAAAGATGCCATCATTTTGTCATCTATAATAACATTAATATTCTTTTTTTCACCTGGATTAAGATGTACTCTATTAAAATAAATTAATGATGAATTTGGTGTTCTATATGAAGCTTCAATATCCTTTATATATATTTGAATTATTTCTTCTCCTGAAGTTTGGCTATCATTATGAATCTCAAAATTCAGATCAATTGATTCTCCTTTTTTAATTTTATTTTTTTTGATTTGTAAATCAGAATAAACAAAGTTCGAATAGCTTAAACCAAACCCAAAAGGATACATTGGTTTATATTTTGTAAATCTATATGTTCTATTGTACATGCTATAATCATTATAATCAGGAATATGTGATAATGATTTAGGAATTGTTATTGGTAATTTACCAGATGGATTAACATCTCCAAAAATAATATCAGCTATTGCATTACCTCCTTGTTCTCCTAAATACCAAGCATATACAATTGCATCAACATAATCAGAGATTTCTGAAAGATCCACAGCAGAGCCTGATTTTATAACTAAAACTATGGGCCTATTACCCGCAATTTTTCTTAATTCTTTTATATAATTAATCTGATTTATTGGTAGTGATATTGTATTACGATCTCCATTAGCATCAGAAGAAATTGCAGAGCCTTCCTCGCCTTCAATTAATGCTGAAATACCCATTACTGCAATTGTAACATCACTAGAGCCAGCTAAACTTGCTGACCATTCTGTTCTGTCATTACTATTAATCAGATCAACGCCCTCATTAAATCTGATAATTGTTCCGTTTGAAACTTTTGCAGTTATACCCTCTAGTGGAGTAACAATATTTGGACTTAATCCATTGTAATTCGCAAGTAACGTATTAACATTAGCCGCGTTTGGTCCTGTAATAAAAAGCTTATTAATATTTTTAGAAAGTGGTAGAATATCATCTCTATTTTTTAATAGCACTATTGACTTTGAGGCTACATTTCTGGCTAGATTTATATGCTCCTGAGTATTTATATGGTTTTCATTAAACCTATCATAAGGGTTATCAGGAACTTTTTTAAATATCCCAAGCTTTAATCTTGTCATAAACAATCGTTTTAATGACTTATCTACATCTTTTTCAGTAAGAAAACCTTTTTTAATGGCACTTGGAATTAGGTTGTATAATGATCCACAGTTAAGATCGACTCCGCCTCTTATCGCATATGCTATACTTTCTTCATCTGATAATGTAAATTTATGATTTGATTTTATATCATATATTGCTCCACAATCAGAAACAACATGACCTTTAAATCCCCATCTTTCTCTAAGCAAATTATTCAACAATGATTCACTGCCACAGCAGGGTTCATCGTTTAATCTATTATAAGCACACATTACTATTTCAACATTTGCATCAATTAATTCTTTAAATGCTGGAAGATATGTTTCGTGTAAATCTTGAATACTAACTTTTGCATTAAAACTGTGCCTGAATGCTTCTGGACCTGAATGAACAGCAAAATGTTTTGCTCCCGCAGCGACTTTTAAATACTTATGATGATTTCCTTGTAATCCGTTAACAAATGCTCTACCTATTTTTCCAGTCAAAAAGGGGTCTTCTCCATATGTTTCATGACCTCTGCCCCATCTTGGATCTCTAAAAATATTAATGTTAGGTGACCAAAATGTTAATCCAGTATATTCTATTCTCATGTCTCTACTACTAAAAATATTATACATTGCTCTTGCTTCAGTTGAAATGGCATCCGCTGTCATTTTAATTAACTCTGGGTCAAATGTTGCACCCATCGCAATGGCCTGAGGAAAAACAGTTGCTTTGCCAGATCTAGCAACACCATGCAATGCTTCATTCCACCAATTATACATTTCTATATCGTGTTTTGGAATAGATCTAGAAGTACTTAACATTTGTGAAGCTTTTTGTTCAATCGTTAAAAGTGAAAGGACGCTGTCTGCAGTTTTGTTAAATAAATTAATTATATCAGTGCTTGGATTATAATTAATTTCTTGTGAATTAGACTCAAATAAAATTAAAGACGAGAGTAAAAAAAATAATAAAAACTTTAATTTATTTTGCTTCATAGTCTAAATTACAATAAAAATTATAATGAATGTATTAATCACTGGTAGTACTGGGATGGTAGGAAAATCTGTATTAAATGAATGTATCAATGATGATAGAATTAAAAATATTTTCCTTATTAATAGATCTCCTGTTAATTTAAAAAGTTATAAAATCTCTGAATTCATTTTGGATAATTTTTTAAATGTATATGAATTAAAGAATAAAATTAGTAATTGTGATGCTTGTTTTCATTGCATGGGAATTACATCATTTGGTCAAAATGTTGACTATTATTACAAGGTCACTTATGAAATGACTAAAGCACTGGTTGATTTGGTTTATTTGATTAATCCAAACTCTGTTGTTATATATGTTTCTGGAGAAGGTACAAATAGTAAAGAAAATGGTAAGATTAGATGGTCCAATGTTAAAGGAAAAACTGAAAACTATATTTTAAACAAGGGATTTAAGGATGCTTATATGATTAGACTTGGACTTTTAATTCCCGAAAATGGTATTGTAGCTAAAACTAAATTATATAATTTATTTTATACACTATTGATCCCTTTTTATCCATTAATGAAAATAATCCCATCTATAACAACTAGTACAAAACTAGGGCAAGCAATGATTAATTGCTTATATTTTAAATCAGAAAACAAGTATTTATCCAATCAAGAAATTAATTCTTTATCATCAAAAAATAAGTAAAATATTTGATCTTCAAATCTTCTATTTTTTTATTACTCTAAATACCGCTTTTTTGTCTTGCGCAATAATTGTAAGAAAGTAGATACCAGACTCTTTATTTAAGTTTAAATTAAATTGTTGCCCTTGATTATAATATCTTGTAACTATATCTCTGCCGATTAAATCATTAATTTTAATAACAATATCATTATAATTACTTCTTAAATCAATGGAAAGGTCTCCGTCTGTTGGGTTAGGGTAAATAATTGGTTTAACTGGGAAATAATTCTCAATTAATCCAAGACCTGACTCGACAATAACAACAGTATAGTCTTCGGTTTCCCCATAATCTGTTTCAGCACAAGGATCAATCGGAACGACTACATCGTAACTTGTTTTTGCTCTTAATAAATGCTGACCTAAACTAGCATCTTCAGGAATTATAAAATTTATTGTTTCGGTGTATTCACCATCTCCTTGCCCAGGTGCAATGACATAATTATTAACAACTACTTCATCTTCAGTAAAATCCAAATCATCATTATAATCAATCCAGACCTTAACATACTGATCACCCCAACCAGTTGTAATGGTTAATTCATTTTCAGAGCCTTGTTCTAAATTAGTAGATTGAGAAGTGAAATTTGCATAACCCTCACATTCTGAGTAGTTACTGATATTTCCTAATTGAAAAAATTGGAATCCATCATCATAACTACAGTCTAAATAAGGGGTACACAAAATATTTGCTCTAACCTCATACATATATTTGTATGTCTCGGATAATAATCCGTCCGATGATTCTGCAAATACCTTAAAAAAAACTTTTTGACCTGGATCAAAATTTGGAATAGGTTCATCTGATACCCATATGTTTGAATCTAAATTAGACATGTTAATAGTTCCAAACGAACTATATGTTGACCATTCTAAATAAACACTATTTAATTCACCGTCAAATTCAATAGTTGAAGTAACAAACTGATCGATTCCTTGTTTAGGTTGGATATCAGTGGGAGGGTTAGAAATTGTTGTAGTTAAAATTGAAGGATGAGGCTTTCTTCCCGATAAAGAATATTCCCAAACACCTCTACCCCAAGTAGTGGCTCGTAAAGTGTTTGATCCATAAACAACTTCCAATTCCATTACAGTAGTATTTGGAAGATTTTCATTGTATAATTCCCATGAATTTTCATTCATAGTTTTTTTATAAATGCCTATTTCTGCACCTAAATATATTGTAGAATCATCAGTGTGATCAATAACAACACATCTAATAGGCATGTTGCCTAAATTATATGTGATATTTTGCCAACTCAAGCCAAGGTTATAAGAAATAAACACCTTTTGATTATTATTTCCATAAGTACCATAGGTAACTATTATTGTTTCGTCTTTATTTGGATCAAAAGCAATGTCTGTAATGTACTGATTCGGTAAACCTTGCGTTACTTCGCTAAAAGTTAAACCTCCATCATCAGAAATTTTCAGTCTATTGTAGTTTGAAATAGCAATTATGTCTGAGTTATTTTCAGCTATTGCAGCATTTTGAATATTTCCAGAAAATAAACTATTACCAAGTGTTTCCCAAGTTGAGCCAAAATTGTCACTTCTATATAATATATCTGTCATTGTATATATACTCATTTGATCATTAGGATTATACATCAATGGGGTAACCCAATCTCCGTTGAAATCATCTGGATTAACTCCATCCTGACTATATCCACCGTCCTTAGTTCTTCTTTTACCTCCAAATTGTAAACTTCCAATCATCCAATCATCATTTAATGGATGTATGATTCCTTCCATACCATCTGCACCATAAAACTCTATCCAATTATTTTCATTTTTAATACTGGTCCCATTGTCTTGTGAACCGGTAATTGTTCGAAAGTGATTTGACTGACTGACACCAAGACAATAGTTTTCTCTTATTGATTGACCTTCAAAAATTTGCCATGTGGTTCCATTATCAGTACTTTTTGCCAATAATCCGTCAGTATTAACCCAAAAAACACCATTGTAACTTCTAGCTCCTCGAATATCTGCATGAACATATTGACCAGTAGTATTATAATTTGCATTACCTGATGCCCAATAAGTAACCTTAAACCAATTTTGACCACCATCCAAACTCATGTGTGTGTCAATATCACCAAACAACATATAATTTTCATCAGTATCACTTACAGCAAATGCACCATAATTTGATATATTTGGATTTCCAGCTAAGAAAAAAGTATCAGCTAAGTTATCAGATTTCCAAACACCATCACTTGAACCAACAAAAACGCAATTTTCGCATGCTGCTGAAACTGATAATTTTATATTACTATTATTTCCTTGAATGACTCCAGATGAACTGAAGGTTTGTCCAGTATCGGTTGAAATGTATATTTGAGAATCATTATTAAAAGTAGATGCATAAATTATATTATCATTCGTTGGGTGAAATTCAATGTAATCATAATCCTGATAAAATTCCCAGTTATTGCCGACTGGGACTAAAGTAAATGACACAAAATTATCATTAGATCTGAAAAGTCCTTCACTAGTTCCAACAAAAACAAGATTTGGAATTGTGGGGTGGTACATTATTTTGTAAATTCTATTGTTGGTGCCTAAACCACCCCAGTTTAGATTATCAGGATTAAAATTTGTTATAGTCCATGTTTCACCCCCATCCAATGACTCATAAATTCCATGAGTTGTTCCATTGTAAGAATTTCTAATATTGATCAATACCCTATTTGGGTTATCGGGTGAAACAGCAATTGTATTTACTCCGGATGCAAATAAAAAATCTGTTGTATTTTCCCAAGTTTGCCCCCCGTCTAAAGTCCTCCAAAAACCTCCACTTCTTGAGCCTAAAAATATTCTATTATTATTATTTAAGTCAATATAAAATGTCTCTATCCTCCCTAGTCCAACTGCATAATGACCTGTGACTTCTTCAATATAATAAGGTCCCAGCTCCTCCCATCCATTTTCAAAATTAGATTTATTTGAGGAAGGGTTTTTAGAAATAAATTCTTTGTATTGTTTTGCGACAAAATCTGACTTAACATTATTTCTAGCTCCAGACGGATAATATTTTGGCTCATTTTCATATAGCCATCTTTGATATGCCTTCCAGCCAGAACCTTTTTTTGTTTTGTCTATATTTTGAAAATATGCTTCTGCCTCAGCCACAACATCATAAACGTTAACATTTAAATCACTGGCCATTTCTTTCCATTGCTGAGAGAATGAAAGATTAATAAATCCAATACTTAATAATAAAAGTAGGTGTCTCAAAACAAATATTTTAAAATTCAAAATTACACATCAAATGGTCGGGTTACAAATATGCGATGATAATTTTATTTTATTTATATTGATGCAAAATAAATGCCATATAAAAAATATATTATTTGATTTATGAAAAAAGACAATGATCCTCTAGGACTTGAGGATAAACTGTATTCGATTGAAGAGTTTGGTTCTATCATAAGAAGTAAATTTGGGGGAGATAATTCTGTTTCTGACGTAATCCTGGGGGAATTATTTCTTTGCAAATATCCTTCTTATTCATGTAAAATTAAAAAACCTAAAAACTTCGTTCCAAACAACAGCTGTGGATGTTGTTGAAGATTAAAATAATGGTATCGGCTTATATTGTATTTAATCTATTTGACCATCACAATCATTATCAAATCCATCATTTATTTCTTCAGCACCTGGGTTAATTTCTGGAAAATAATCATCACAGTCCTCATTATTATTAACCCAAAAATCTGGATCAGGTGGGCAAGGCGATAGCAATCCATCATCATACATATCTCCATATCCATCTTGATCATTATCTATATACCACCACATTTCTTGAAATCCTTCATCAATTTCACCGTCACAATCATTATCAAATCCATCACATAGCTCTGTGGCGCCTGGATAAATATTAGGATTATATGGGTCACAATCACCATTTGACTCTGAAAAACCATCTCCGTCAAGATCTCCTGGGATGTCGGACATACCCTCATAGTAGAAATTACCAACAAACCATTGTCCACCAACAAATATTAAAGTTTGCAACCCGGTATCTGAAAACCTACCTGAAACGTAATTATTTGTTTGAGACGTTGTAGTTTCTGTATTTCTTCCCGTAACAGTAATAGGATTTCCATTTGCGCCAAAATTAATCAGACTCTCTTCATAAGAATACCCATCAGATTTAGTAGTATAAATATAAATAACATCCATCTCTGATGGGTCTGAAGGAAGAATTAATGTAGGACTATATGCATTTACAAAAACAAATGAGTTTGTTGGAACATCCATTGTTGTAAAAGGTTCCCAAATTTGATAATTAGCCCAATCATTAAAATTCATTAACCCCTGTGGGTTTATTAGTGCATCTGCATAAGCCATTGTTACTGCATCCTGTGGGTCAGTAGGATCTTGTAAATCTTTTATTTGTTGATTATTAGCAGAATTACTCTGAGATAACACACTTTCTAATGATGGGATCCCTTGATCTCCATTACCTGCACTCTCAGCATACAAAGCATAAGGAACACTCAGCAATTGAGTAGTACCCATAGGTAAATAGCCATTACCTATATCGAGTTCTATACCCAAGTAATAACTTCCTAAAGACCAATCAATTTCTGAAAAAACTCCTTCACTGGCAGTTCCCTGGCCAATTATTAGGCTTACCTGTCCAAAATCATCTGTTGGGACATAGTGGGTTTCAGTAAATACAGGAAGGCTTGTTTGTGAATCACTCATAATATTGAATTTAAAATACACATTCGTATTTACCATTAAATCTCCATCACTATTTCTTACAGTAGCTTGGTAGTTAATCCCTTGTGGGGCTTGAGCTTGGAGAAACGTTGAGATTGATAAAATCAATACTGTAAATATTCTTTTCATTTCTTAATTATTTTATATGTATTTGTTTGTTTGTTTTTAGTAAAAACTGTTATAATATAAACCCCATTAGACAATTGACTAATATTTAAAGGCTGAAGTTTTTCTATTTTTTGGCTTAGGATTATTTTGCCTTGTATGTTACTTAATGTAATATTAAAATTTTGTTGATAGGAATGATTTAGATATATGAATTCAGATGATGGATTAGGAAATATTTTAACTTTAACCATTAACTCTGGGTCACTAGTATCCAAAGTTGACAAATCTAATGAAGTATAATAACCGTTTCCTAATTGGATCGTTGTATCTTCATCAGTCATTGAACCAATAAATAATTCACCTGCAGTATAACTTAAATTAATATTTTCATGAACATATGTTGTGCCCGAACTGCCAATAACTTGTTTGGAGATAGTTTGGCTGTAACTATAACCAAACATTAAAAAGCAGTGTAATAATAGTATTCTTTTCATTTCTTCTTTTTCTTATTTCCTAAATAACCTATTATAAAAAAAAGAAATATTGTCAATAAGGCGTAAAAAATTAAATTATTAATTTCACCACTATAATTCTGGGATTCTATTACTTTATTAATTACAACATTATCTCGATCATATTTGTAACCGCAAGCAAAGCTTGGTAAAATAAAAAATAATGATATGAATTTTTTTGAAAATTTCATTAAACATTAGGTTTCCAATATACAATAGTTATGATATTAATAATCAATGTAATCAATGTAAATATTATTGTTGACATGTGTAAAACTGTCCATAGCTGGTTGTTTAGAGAATCTTTAGCTTCATTAATCATTGGAGTGATTAAATAGCAAATTAACATAAGTACAAAACTTATAAAGGAAATATATTTGAATAAATGTTGGTTTGAATTAATTACTAAAATAATGAAAGAAGCCAAAGAAATAGCTGCAATGATAATAAAAAATTTAGGCCAAATATATCTCAAGAAAACGCTAGCATCTTCAATATTAATGAACTTATTAATTACGGGAGCAACAAGAGCTGATTGAAATAAAGTAATTCCAACGATCATTGCTGAAAACACTAATGGAAGATTTTTCATATTTGTAATAAATTTATCCTAACAGTTTTACATCTTTTACTTCTAGGCTTAATATCAAAATATAGACCATAGACTATTAATAACGCAATTTGGTAAGATGCTTTTATATAAATGGTTTTCATTTATTATCCCCCTCTTCCTACTTTTCTAACACCTCCGGATTTAGCTCTGTTGTTTTGATTTTGAGCTTTGTTTTTTGCAGATTTTTTATTAGAATTTTTTCCTTTATTATTTGATTGTTTGTCAAATCTATTTCCAAAAAATTTACTTGGCATTACTTTCTTTTTATTATAAATTTTAAGTTATCAAATTTTTGATTAATTTCAGCAATTAACTAAAAAAAATGTCACATTTCATAAAGTTAATTTTAGTTATTTCTTTTTTAATTACTTCATGTAATACTACAGAAAAAAAAGTGCAAATTACTCTGGAAAATCCAGAAGGAATGATATGGGTTGAGGGTAAATCTTACACAAAAGGTGCAAAGAATAATGACACTTATGCAATGATGAGGGAAAAACCATCCCATGAAGTTTATATTGATGGTTTTTTTATTGATGCAACTGAAGTTACGAATAATCAATTCGAAAAGTTTGTTGATGAAACAGGATATATTACAATCGCTGAAAGGGAAATAGATTGGGAAGAAATGAAAAAAAATCTACCTCTTGGAACACCAAAACCTCATGACTCGATTTTACAGCCAGGTAGTTTAATATTTAATGATCGATTAAAAAGGGTTGAGAATATGGAAAATTATTTTCAATGGTGGAGATGGCAAATAGGAGCAAATTGGAAAGCGCCAAAAGGGCCAGGGTCAAATATTGAAAATAAGGGTGATTTTCCAGTAGTTCATATTGCATACGAAGATGCGATAGCCTACTGTGATTGGGCTAATAGAAGGCTCCCCACTGAAGCAGAGTGGGAATCAGCAGCTCAGGGAAATTATAAGAATGCTGTATTTACTTGGGGTAATGAATTAAATTCATTAAACTTTAATGCAAATACTTGGCAAGGAGATTTTCCGGTTAAAAATGAGGCAAAAGATGGTTTCGAAATGATTGCCCCTGTTAAGTCTTTTCCGCCAAATAGTATAGGAATATTTGATATGATAGGAAATGTTTGGGAGATTACAGATGATTTATTTAATGTAAATTATTATTCAGAATTAAGTACTGAAAGTGAGCTTAAAAATATCAAAGGAGCTAGTACTTGTTATAACCCAAGTAACCCTTATGAAAAACAACATGTAATGAAGGGTGGTTCCTTTTTATGTCATGATTCATATTGTGCAAGCTATAGAATTTCTGCAAGGATGGGAGTCAGTATAGATTCAGGCTCTGACCACACTGGTTTTAGAACCGTTGTAACACCAGAAATGCTTCTAAATAAATAACTGTTTTATTAAGGTTTAATACTCTATTTTTTTATATTTAGTATTGATAAAAAAACTGACTAATTTCAAATGTATTATCTGGGTCTAGATGTTGGTAGTTCTTCTGTAAAGGCAGCTTTAGTTGAAGCAAAGTCAGGCAAGAGCATTCAAAGTGTACATGAACCAAACAATGAAATGAGTATAAGCTCATTAAAAAATGACTGGGCAGAGCAAGATCCAAATCTCTGGTGGAAGTACACGTGCACTGCTATAAAAAGGGTTTGTAAAGAATCTAATATTGATCCTAAAAAAATTATTTCAATTGGGATTTCATATCAAATGCACGGACTAGTCATAGTGGATAAAAATGGAGATCCACTTAGAGATTCTATTATTTGGTGTGATAGTAGAGCTGTTAATATTGGAAATGATGCTTATGAAAAATTGGGTAAGGATAAGTGTATGTCACATCTGCTAAATTCGCCTGGAAACTTTACGGCATCAAAGTTAAAATGGGTAAAAGAAAATGAACCTGATGTCTATGAAAAAACACATAAATATATGTTGCCTGGAGATTTTATTGCATATAAATTAACTGGTGAAATCAACACAACAAGAAATGGTTTATCTGAAGGAATAATTTGGGATTATAAAAACAATGAAACCGCAAATTGGTTGCTAAATTTCTATGGTATTAATCCAAATCTAACTCCTGATTTAGTTGACAACTTTACGAATCAAGGGGCTACCAATTCGAAATCATCTGAAGAAACTGGATTAAATATTGGAATTCCAATTTCCTACAGAGCTGGTGATCAGCCAAATAATGCTCTTGCTTTAAATGTTTTTGATAATGGTGAGGTAGCAGCATCAGGTGGAACTTCAGGGGTTATTTATTCAATTACAAATGATATTAATTCGAAGGAACCGTCTCGAATAAATCATTTTGCTCACGTTAATTATAAAGATAACAACAAATCCATAGGAAAATTACTGTGTATTAACGGAGCAGGCATTCAGTACAGATGGCTTAGAAATCATAGTATTGGCAAATCATATGAAAAGATGAATGAAGCAGCATCAAGTATTCCAGTTGGGTCTGAAGGAATTTCGGTTATACCCTTTGGTAATGGAGCTGAAAGAATGTTAAACAATAAAAATATAGGAACACATATATGTAACATTAATTTGAATCAACATAGCCATGGTCATTTATACAGATCGTCATTAGAGGGAATTGCTTTCTCTTTTATGTACGGCATGGAAATTTTAAAAAATGACAATGCGTTAATCAATGTGGTTAG
>Ga0160423_10001971_pt1 | contig 17192 bp, 21 predicted proteins | sample CRUFie14St8metaG_FD_108191 | JGI IMG/M metagenome (GOLD analysis project Ga0160423, IMG submission 108191) | Marine microbial communities from the Costa Rica Dome - CRUD Field 142mm St8 metaG | ecosystem: Environmental > Aquatic > Marine > Oceanic > Photic zone | place: Costa Rica: the Eastern... | reverse complement strand
TGAGTTTACTAAAATAAAAGAAAGTCAAAATGTGTTACCTTGTAGTCAAGACGAAATGATGGAGTTCTACCAAGATGGTCTTGCTATCTTAGAACACTTCAGAAAGTATCGTAATAAATACTTTATGAAACAGAATTGGGAGTTGGTTGGCGTAGAAGTTCCAATCCTAAAAGATGTTCAAGAGGGTGTGGAAATGATGGGTTTCTTGGACGTTGTTTTACGAAACAAGATATCAGGTAAGGTAGTTATCATTGACCTTAAAACTGCTACTCGTGGTTGGACAGATTTTCAGAAGAAAGATTTCAATAAGAAGTCTCAGTTATTACTTTACAAGAAATATTACTCAGAATTATTTGATGTTCCATTGGATAAGATAGATGTAATGTTTCTGATTCTAAAAAGAAAGATAGCTAAGAATCCTGATTTTCTAATCACAAGACTACAGAAGTTTGAACCAGCAAACGGAGTTCCAAGTATCAACAAGGTTATGACTAAGTTTGATGAGTTTAGAAAAGATGTCTTTGATGAGAAAGGTAATTATCTATTAGAAAGAACTTACGCTGCGAAGCCAGGTAAGGTATGTAAGTTTTGTGAATTTTATGATACGGAGCATTGTGAATGGGGGAAAATCCTATAAGGGTAGGAATAGTAGGGAGTCGTAAGTACGAGAACCGAAAGAAAATAAAAGAGTTTATCTTCAAGTTGAAAACAGATAAAGGTGCTGATACAATAATAGTTAGTGGTGGATGTAAGACAGGTGCTGATAGATATGCTAAAAAGTATGCTCTTGAGTTGGGATTGGAATATCAAGAGTTTCCACCATTTCACGAAAATTGGAATATCTATTGTCCAAAAGATAAACGAGATTATGGAAAACCTTATAGTGTTAAAAACTTCTTTGCTCGTAATAAGATAATAGCTGCTTACTCTGATTATATTGTGGCATTTATACCAAGAGGAGTTGAATCACCAGGTTCTATGTCAACCATAAGTTATGCTAAGAAATTTGGAAAAAAACATCTTGTTATTGATTAAAGTGTATATTTATATATACGAGTTATAAACAAGGAATCGGTTATGAAAAAAGATACTTTAACAAAGTTGACATCCGTAAAAATACTTAAATCACTATATGAAGATTTTAAGTTTAAAACGGTCAACTCATCAATGAACTTACAAAAGTTAGTTAATCGTTCTATTCATCAATACATACATGATAATGCTATTCAAGAACAAATAGAAACTTATGACCAACTTCACATAAGTGGGAGTCAATTCTGATGAGAGAAGAACTAATCAAAGCTAGTAAATTACATTTTAAAGCACACATTGAAAAACATCGTGTAAATGTTGAGAATCTTTTAAATAATCCAACAGGTGTTGCCGAACATCCTGATGTAATGGATACGATAGAAAAAGAGTTAGAAATTATTTCTGAATATCACGATAAACTTGAAGTTCTTAAAAAATATTTTCCACTAAAAAGTAATGGTAGTAAAGAGGTTATAAATGGCTAAAAAGAAGATACTATTAATGTCAGATGACTTGCGGATGCATAGTGGAGTAGCTACTGTATCTAAAGACATTGTATTTGAGACACTAAATGAATACGATTGGGTACAGATTGGTGGAGCAATTCAACATCCCGAAGAAGGTAAAATAGTTGATATGTCTCAACACCTTGAAAAAGACTTTGGGATAAAAGATGGATACCTTAGAATATATCCAGTTAGCGGATATGGAAATGAAGATGTTTTGAGGTCTATTATGGAAATGGAAAAACCAGATGCTATACTTCACTATACAGATCCTCGTTTTTGGATTTGGTTTTATAATATGGAGTCTGAAATTCGTAGAAAGATTCCTATCTTTTATTATAACATTTGGGATGACTTACCAGATCCACAATACAATATTAATTACTATAAAAGTTGTGATTTGTTGATGGGAATATCAAAACAAACTTATGGTATTAATAAAAGATTATTACCTCATTATGAAGATTGGCAAATTACTTATGTGCCACATGGTATATCGGAAAGAAGATTTCATAAGATAGAAGATGATAATACTTCACTATTGGACTTTGATGCTAAGTATGGTTTATCCGATAAGACTTTTAAGATACTTTATAGTAATAGAAACATTCGTAGAAAAATGCCAGGTGATGTTCTGTTGGCTTACAAATACTTTATGGATGGATTAACACCTGAACAAAGAAGAGATTGTGTTCTTATTTATCATTGTGCTCCAATAGATGAAAACGGAACAGACTTACCGAGAGTTCATAAACACCTATGTCCTGACTACGATATTTGTTTTACTTATAACATAGATAATAGACCTTTCAATGATGATGAAATGAATTTATTATTTAACTCAGCTGATGTTTATATAAATCTTGCTAGTAACGAGGGTTTTGGATTAGGTAGCGCTGAGGCACTTACTGTTGGGACACCAATCATCGTAAATGTTACTGGTGGATTACAGGATCAATGCGGGTTCAAAAAAGATGGTGAGTTCTTAACACCTGATGATTATGTTGAGTTAGGTTCTAATCACACAGCAACTTATACTGAACACGGTGAGTGGGTATTTCCCGTTTATCCAACTAATAGGTCTTTACAAGGTTCTCCTATGACACCTTATATTTGGGATGATAGATGTCAGCCAGAGGATGCTGCTGTTCAGTTAAAAAAACTATATGACTTGGATAGAGAAGAAAGAAAAAGACTTGGTTCATTGGGAACAGAGTTCTGTAAAGAAAATCTAATGACATCACAAGCTATGGGGCAGAGATTTATTGATTCTATGAACGGTGCTTTTGATAACTGGAAACCACAACCTAAATATCACATGGAGGCAGTATGAAACGCTCAGTAGTTATGATTGCACCTTTTAATACCCGTAGCGGTTATGGTGACCACGCTCGTTCTCTTTTTTATTCTATTATGGATAGAGAAGATTTAGATATTAAATGTCTTGATGTTAAGTGGGGAAGCACACCACGAAATCACCTTAGACCTGAAGTTCCAAGACATAAAAAGTTATTAGATAGTTTTGTAAATCAAGAACAAATACAAGGTCAACCAGATGTTCTTATTGATATCCGAATACCTAACGAGTTTGCCAGTGGTGCTAAGGTTAATATTGGTATAACTGCTGGTGTAGAAACAGATGTAGTTTCACCAGCATTTTTAGAAGGTATGAACCGAATGAACTTTAATATAGTTCCATCTAAATTTACAGCAGATACTTTCAATCGTTGTACATATGATAAGATGGAAGACCAACCTAATGGTCAGAAAGCTAAAGTGGGTGAAATAAAAAATGAAAAACCTATAGCTGTACTGTTTGAGGGAGTTGATACGGATATATACTCTCCTAAACAGAAACATCAATTAGAAAAAGATGTATACGATGAATTAAATGAACTTATTAAAGAAGATTTTGCTTATCTTCATGTAGGTCAATGGGGTAAAGGTGGTTTTGGAGAAGATAGAAAAAATATAGGAGTTTTAATAAAATCATTTTTAAAAGCATTTGCTAACATCCCTAATCCACCAGCACTTGTTCTTAAAACTAATGGTGCTAACTTTAGTATTCTTGATAGACATGAAACAAAGAAGAAAATACAAAAAGTAAAGGATATGTTTACAGGAGTAGACTTACCAAATATTTATTTAATACATGGTGACTTTACTATTGATGAAATGTCCACACTTTACAACCATCCAAAGATTGGTGCTTTTATTACTTGTACTCATGGTGAAGGATTTGGAAGACCGATGTTAGAAGCTAGTTGTTGTGATTTGCCTGTAATTGCTACTAAATGGAGTGGTCATCTTGACTTTTTAACAGATTCAGAATCTATGTTAATTGATGGATTTCTAAAAGAAGTTCCTAAATCTGCTTTATGGGATTCAATTATTATAGAACCGTCAAAGTGGTTTAATGTAAATGAGGCTGATGTGGTTAGAAAGATTAGAACTTTTCATAAAAAAAGAAAACTAATACAAAAGAAAGCTAGTCGCTTGGGTAAAAGAAACAGAAGAGAGTTTTCTTTGAAAGCTATGGCAGATAAGTTTAATGGTATCATTAATGATGTGTTAAAAGAAGTGCCACAGGCCGTTAGTTTGAAATTACCAAAACTTAAAAAAGTTAGTGATGAAACTCAACAACCAGCAAAACTTAAATTACCAAAATTAAAGAAGGTAACTTAATGGAAGATTTTGTGTTAAGAGTTAAGTGTCCGCTAGACACTTGTAGTGAGATAGAAGAGTCGATGGTATTGTTAGGTGATGGCGAACAGAATATGCAGTGTTTATCATGTGGGTTTGCTTCTAATGTTAATATGAAAACTCACATCAAACCTTTTCCTGAAGATTTCAAAGATGTGTGTATAGAAACAGATAAGGGTAGATATTGGGCACCATCGGTATTCACCACAGAAAACTATAATGTTGTTCCTATGGTTGATGATGGTGTATTAAAATGGAGAATATTTGCTCATCAGGATCCTGAAACAGAAGTGGTAGTTCCACTATTTTCTGATGCTTATAAAATGGTAGAAAAAATGGAGAAAGTTCTTGGCGAGACGATACAACAACAGACGGATAATTAAATCCTTTCAAACAGTTCCATCTCGTAGACTACTACCTGGTATGATAGTTACTTTTAACTATGCTGAAACAGGTGTTATGGATCCTCGTCCTATTTTACTTTTTTTACACCAAGACAGTAAGACAAAAAATATTGAGGGTTTAAACTTAAATTATCTCAACCCAACGAAGTTAAAAAAATTATTTCAAGTAATTGATTTTAAAAAAACTAAGTTGGATGAGGTAGAGAACTTAATTAACTTAACAGAAGATTACTTTCGTATTCAGATATCAAATCCTAAAAAAAGGTCTGCTATGTCTACTAAAAGATTTTATAGTGATGTTATATCAGCTGATAAATTTTTCAAAGAAGCATATAGAGCCTATAAGATAGGGAAATTGACATCATTAAAGGTTACACAAATAAACATACAATTTATTAAATGAAAATTAGTTATTCGATGTTGGTTCATAATGAAACCGACACTCTTGAAAAGTTATTAGAATTTTTAGTAAAATTTAAACAACCACAAGATGAGATTGTTGTATTAGACGATTACTCTACTGAAGAAAAAACCAAAGCTATTTTGGATTATTATTCGTCAGCGGAGGGTGTTACATTAGACCAACGAAATCTATTACATGACTTTGCTAGTCAAAAAAATTATCTCAAGAATATGTGTTCTGGTGATTATAGTTTTAATTTAGATGCGGATGAGATGGTGTCTCATTGGTTTATGAAAGACATACACGATATACTTGATGGCAATGAGGTTGATTTGATTTATGTTCCACGAATAAATACGGTAGATGGAATAACAGAACAACATTGTAGAATGTATGGATATCAAATAAATGAAAAGGGATGGATAAACTATCCTGATTGGCAAGGTCGTATCTTTCGTAATCGACCAAATATTCGTTGGGAAAAACCTGTTCATGAACAGATAGTGGGGTTTCAGACATATGCTTATCTACCAATGGAACAAAAGTATTCTATCATTCATCCAAAAACAATAGAAAGACAAGTAGAACAGAATAAGTTTTATAATGAAGAAATAAGTGGAAATATAAAATGAGAGTTTTAGTTACAGGTGGTGCTGGATTTGTAGGCACTAATTTAATAAAAAGATTGTTAAAAGATGGCCATGAAGTTATATCAATAGATAATTACTCTACAGGTAAAAAAGAGAATGAACAAGATGGTTGTGAATATTACGACAGAGATTTGTCGGACAGTATGTGGTGGACGTTATGGAATACTTGTGAGTGTGATATTACTTGTGATTGTCAAATAGAGCCTGTTGATATTATATTTCACTTAGCTGCTAGGGCTAGAATAGTTCCATCATTTGAAAATCCTTTTGCTACTTTTAAGTCAAACACATTAGCTACTGAAAATGTCCTTGAGTGGGCTAGACATTGGGAAATTCCTATTATTTATGCTGGTACTTCTTCAATACATAATGATAAGTACGCTAATCCTTATACCTTCACTAAACATCAAGGTGAGGAACTTATTACTTTATACAATAAGTTGTTTAACATACCAACGGCTATATGTAGATTTTATAATGTATATGGACCAAATCAACTTACAGAAGGAGATTATTGTTGCCTTTTGGGTATATTTGAGAGGCAGTTCCGTAACAAAGAACCATTAACGATAACTGGTGATGGAGAACAAAGAAGAGATTTTACTCATGTAGAAGATATTGTAGATGGATTAATCAGGTGTGGAGAGGGTTTATTAGATGGTATGCTGATAGATGGTGTTAATGGTCAATCTTTTGAGTTAGGTAGAGGAAAAAATTATTCTGTAAATGAAATAGCTAATGCTTTTGGTGATTATCCTACTGAATACATTGATGCTAGACCAGGCGAAGCTAGGAGAACTTTAAATACTGATACAAAGGCTAACACTACATTGGGTTGGAATCCAAAACTCGATATAATAGATTATATTAAGGATAACTATTTATGATAGAAAAAATACTAAATGACTTAACGGTAAAACCTAACTTTATTCATAACGACTTTAGTGATTTCAAACCTGGTGTTACTCCGGTATTTTACTCGGGTCCTTATTGGGACGATACCGAAGTTCGTATGGCTCTAAAAGCATTTTTAACTGGCAAGTGGTTAAGTTCTGGTGAGAATGTTTACAAGTTTGAAAAAAAGTTCGTTAAGAAGTTTAATACTAAATATGGTGTTATGGTTAATAGTGGTAGTTCTGCTAATTTGGTTATGATTGGTGCCATAAAAAAAGTTTTAGGTTGGAATGATGGGGATGAAATAATTGTCTCACCTGTCGGATTTCCAACGACAATAGCACCAATAGTCCAACATAATATGGTACCTGTTTTTATCGACATAGAGTTTGATACATTAAACTTTGATGTAAATTTAATAGAAGAAAAAATATCACATAAAACTAAAGCAATATTTTTATCACCTGTGTTAGGTAATCCACCTAACATGAAAAAAATAACAGACTTGTGTGAAAAATATGGTGTTGAACTTATATTAGATGGTTGTGATAGTTTAGGGACAAAATGGGGTGATAAACTTTTAGTTGAGTATAGTCTTGCTTGGAGTAACTCATTCTTTCCGTCACATCACATAACAACTGGTGAGGGTGGTATGGTTTCGAGTAATAATGCTGAAATAGTATCTACTGCTCGTAGCATGGCTTGGTGGGGTAGAGATTGTTATTGTGTAGGTCCTGCTAATCTACTACCAAATGGAACTTGTGGTAATAGGTTTGATAATTGGTTACCGAACTATGATGGAATTATGGATCACAAATATATTTTTACTAATTTAGGTTATAATTTAAAACCTTTGGACTTTCAAGGCGCTATTGGCTTAGCACAAATGGAAAAGGTAGACGAGATACATATAAAAAGGAGAAATTCAAAAAAAGTAATAGGTGATATGTTAGAAAGAATATTAGATGTCAGAGTGCCTAAAGAATTACCTAATGCTGAAACCTCTTGGTTTGGCACTCCTATGATATGTGAAGATAAAGAATACAAGGATAAATTGGTGAGTCATTTAGAGAGTCATAAAATACAAACAAGAAATTATTTTGCTGGTAATATACTTTTACATCCAGGTTATTCTAACTTAGATAAGTGGGCAGATTATCCACAAAGTAATGAGGTTTTAAATAAAGTCTTTTTTATTGGTGCTGCCCCACACTATACAAAAGAAGTTTTTGATTACATTGAAAAAGTAATAAAGGACTTCTGATGGCAGACTTACAATCATCATTAAAATCACAAGGTGAGTATGTTACCCAAATAATACATTTTGTTGGTGGTGTAAAACGAACTTTTGAAAATATAAAAACTGCTGAGATAAAACAAGGTCAGATGACCAAGTTAGAGACTAAAGATGGTAGAATCATAATGATAAACGATAACAATGTTTTGTGTATAGAGGTTTTTGGTGAGTGAAGTTTTAGTATTGGGAGATGGACTACTTGGTTCAGAATTAGTAAAACAGACTGGTTGGGAATACGTTAGTAGAAAAAAAAATCAAAAAGGGTTATATTCTTTATTACCGATTGTTTTATTCGATGACGCAAATATCATTGTAAATTGCATTGCAAATACAGATACATATTCAGATGATAAAGACAGTATGATGGAAGTCAATTATAAGTTTGTGGTGGAATTAGTTGATGAATTAAATTCAGTTGGGAACAAAAAACTAGTACACATATCTACAGATTATGTTTATAGTAATTCAATTCAATATGCTAAAGAAACAGATGTGCCGTCACATAATGCGACTTGGTATGGATATAGTAAAATACTAGCAGATGGTTATATAGAAAACTTTTCAAATGACTATCTTATCTGTAGAATGACACATAAACCAAATCCATTTCCATATGATAAGGCTTGGAGAAATCAGATTGGTAATTTTGATTATGTTGATAGACAAGTTAAAAGATTAATTGAATTAATAAAATTTGATGTGACTGGTGTTGTAAATGTTGGTCAAGAAGCTATTTCTATGTATGAACTAGCAAAAGAAACAAATAAAAGTGTAGAGTGGAACGAGTGTGATTATCCTGTTCCAAATGTAGTAACAATGAATATAGATAAAATGAAGGGCATAATAAATGAGAGTAACTAATATAGATTCACTTTCTGCATATTTTGACAGATTGATATCTGAAAAAATTAAGTGGTATTTTTTTGATAAAGATGGGAAAGAAGAGGAAGCATTACACCAAGAGGCGGTTATAAAAGAGATAAGAATAAAATTAGTTGAGTTATTTGAAGAGTCTTTTGAGAATCATAATTACGAGTACGTTGGTGAAGAAAGAACTTTTGATGAGGCTAAGTTAATTCTTGATGTTGAAAAATTAGTAACTGATGATTTGGGTGTTGGTGCTGCTTATTACGAAAAAACTGAAGGAGAACCTACTTTAGAAAAGTTTATGGTAAATGAAGCAAAGTTAAGGGTTGCGAATGAATCAAGAGGTAGACAAAAAAATAAGATAGATGAAATATTTTCAAGGTTAATAAATGGTGAGAGATAATCCGTTCCCACATATTGTTTGGGATAGTTTTCTCGATAAAAAAACACTTAAGTCTATCACATACGAATTTCCAAATGAAAATTCTGAAGCTTGGACTTGGAAATCTAATGATGTAAACAGTATTAAATATATGTGTCAAGATCAGTCTTTGATTGATAAATTACCTAACATAAATAATTTAATAAAATACTTGAACAGTTCATATTTTTGTGGTATATTAAGTAGTATCTTTGAAATACCAAATTTAGTTAGTGATGATGATTTAGCTGGTGGTGGATTACATATGATAGGGAACGGTGGGTTTCTTAGAGTTCACGCTGACTTTAACCAATCTGATAAAAAACCAGGTTATCATAGGAGATTAAACTTGATATTGTATTTAAGTGATGAGTGGGAAGATAGTTACAATGGAAATCTTGAACTATGGGATACTGATTTGACAGAGGCAAAAGTAAAGATAGAACCGATATCAAATAGAATGATTTGTTTTAATACTCAACCTGATGGTGATGTTATTGCTTATCATGGTCATCCAAAACCACTAAATGTACCCAAAGATATTTACAGAAAGTCAATAGCACTATACTACTATACGAAAGAAAAACCTAATAGTAGATTATCAGACAAACATAAAACACTTTATATGGATGTGTAATGAGTAAAAAAATAGTTATAGTTCCCACATTTGCTGAAAGTCATTTAATTAAATGTCAGATTCCTAATATAATCGATACTATCAATCCTGATTATATAGTTTACCAAGAGGGTTTGTTTCCTAATGGCACCGAAGGAAATAAAGTATATGATTCAAATTGGTTAGATAAATATACAAAAGATGGTCTTAGGGGTTTTGATTTTGATGAACTTAAGAAAATAGTAGATGATGCTAATCAAGTATATGATAAAACTGAAATAATTTTAAATGAAGTCAATTATTTAGCTGGAATGTCATCTACTGATTGTTATGTTTCATCTTGTCTTAATCTTGAAAATTTAGGTATAAAATTTGAAGAGGGTGACTATATTTTTCCATACGAGGGTGATGTTTTTCATCATGAAGACGATAAAGATAATATACAAAGTTACATGAATCAAATAGAACCAGGACAAGGTTTCAGAAGTATTTGGATAGATTACATGCAAAACTTTTGGTATGTTGAGAAGCAAAGAATAAAACCTTATCTATATCCAAATCAAGAAGACAACTATATGACCAGAAGAATATGTGTGAGATATGATAAAGATGGTCATTTTTATAAAAAAGTTTTAGATAATTTCATGACAGTTGATTATCACAATCCAATCGGAGGGTATGGTATGTTATATCCAACTGACTTGATTACATATCATTATGCTTGGATAAGACCTGGTAAATTTAGAGATTTAAGATGTGACCAACTTCAAAGAGTTGGTACATATTGGGAAGACTTTTGTGTTGGATTGGATTTGGCTGATGAATATACTTTGTCAGAAATAGCTATTAGACCGAGATTATTAGATACCGACTCAAGTAAGTTTATTAAGTTTTTTGATAAGTTTAAGCATCCTAAACATCTTAGGGAACATCAATCTTGGGTAGATTTAGATTCAAATGTAATAGAAAAATTAAGAGGACAAACATTATAGTTTTAAAATTTACTATTATATTTATATATATATCAAAGGTTATATGGTTAAAGTATCAATAATAGGAATGGGGTATTGGGGTTCTAAAATCTACAATGCTATAAAAGATGATGTTCGGATTGTAAAACCCGAGTTGTCTGAATGGGTTGTTGTATCTACACCAAATGATTTACACTTCGAACAAGTAGCACATTGGTTGGATAGAGGTAAAAATGTATTTTGCGAAAAACCCTTATGTTTAGATTATAAATCAGCAAAGTCTTTATATGAAAAGGCTTTTGATAACAACGTTACGTTATATGTAGACGATATTTTTATTTGGAGAAATGAATTTTATAATGTTTCTGATTTTAGATGGAGTAAACAGAGTAATTTAAATTACATAGAGAGGTTAGCATATCATCACTTTTACCTTTGGGTTAGGAACAAAAAAATATTAGTAGATAAGATAACCAAGACTTCTGAATATTCTTTTACTATTGAGTTAATCGGTGGTATGTCTGCTAATTTTGATTATAATCCAAGTGATTCTGTAATACATCGTATTGATGGTAAAGATGTATTACCAAGACCAGACAACCCATTAAAGAAAATGTTATTAATTGTTTTTAGTGGTAACACATATAAACATTTTAACAGGAATGTCACTCTTAATGCCACTTACTTGTTAGAAAAAGTTCGAGAGGTTATGTATCCAAAAGCATTAGTCATAGGTGGTGGAATATTTGGTAGTACAGCTGCGGTATCTCTGTCTAATAGTGGATATCAAGTTGAGTTACATGAAAAAGAAAATAATGTAATGGAATGTGCTTCTTCAATAAATCAATACAGATTACATAAAGGGTATCATTATCCAAGAAGTATAGAGACAGCAACAGAATGCATAAGAGGCTTAAAGACATTTAAAAGAAAATACGAACAATCAGTTTTGAACGGTAATATTGAACATTACTATTGTATTGCTTCTGAAGATTCACTTGTCACTTCTGAAGAGTATTTACAATTTTTAAATAAATGTAATCTTGATTATGAAATAGTAGACAATTTAAAAAACACAAGCTTAACTGTCAAGGTAGATGAAGAGTTATTCGATTCTAAAGTTTTAAAATCTTTGGTTAGTAAAAAGTTATTATCAAATAGAGTAAAAGTTGTCACTAACTACAAATCAACTATTGATGATATTAATAATTTTGATGTGGTGGTTAGTGCTACTTATTCTAATACAAATGAATACATTGATAACAAAACAAAATATCAATTTGAATTATGTGAAAAGCCAGTAGTAAAGTTACCGAGTGAATATAAAAATAAAAGTATAGTGGTTATGGATGGTCCTTTTATGTGTTTAGATCCTTACGGAACAACAGACTATCATGTCTTAGGTAATGTAGTTCATGCTATTCACGAGACAAATATTGGAACAGAACCGATTATAAAAAACGACATACTAAAAGAGTATGTTAATAGTGGAATTATAAAAAATCCATTAGTAACCAATATTGATAAATTTATAGAAACTGGCAAAAAGTTTTTTGATAACTTTGAAAAATTAGAACACATCGGTTCTATGTATACAGTTAGAGTAGTTTTAAAGGACAGAGAACATGATGATGCTAGACCAACTTTGGTTGATAGAGATAGTAAAATATACACACTTTTTTCTGGTAAAATAGATACTTGTGTTGATGCTTCATCTAGTTTAGTTAAAAGGATTCAAAATGAAAAAAACAAATAATAAACATTTAATATTTACTACGGCTATAAATCACGATACATCTAAATTTAAAAATGAACTGTACTCAGACTACTGTATCAAAAGTTGGAAGTTTTGGTGTGATAAAAATAATATTGATTTTCTCGTAATTGATAAACACGATAAAAGATATAAATATCCTGTTTGGGTAAAGGACATAATATTTGAGTTGGTTGGGGATACTTATGAAAAATTAGGATATGTTGACGGTGACACGATGGTTCATTGGAATGCTCCGAATCCTTTTGATTTATACACAGATGAATTTTGTTGGGTAAAAGATTCTGGTAATCTTAGGTGGAACTATAATAGTATTAATATTTTTAACAAGTTTTACCCAAATCAAAAATTAAATGTTAATGATTATTATAATTCTGGTGTTTACTTTTTTACAAAAGAACACAAATATATTTTTGATTCTTTGATAGAACTGTATGAGAACAATAAAAATTCACTTGATGAAGCTGGTACGAAGGGTGGTGGTAAAGTTCAGACCGTTTTGAATTTTGAATTAAAAAAACAAAATGTGAAGGTAAAAGAATTACCTATGGTTTGGAATATGTTACATATGCACAAAAAAGAAATGTTTAATCACAATTGGCAGTTGAATGAAGATAAGACACCTTTTTTTATAAAGTATAGTAACATATGGCATTTTACTGGATTTGGTGTGGAAGATAGAATCAATTTAATGAGACAAACTTGGGAATTAACAAAAGACAATTACACAATTAATGAAAATGAAATACTTTTAAATTCGGTTAGACATAAAGATAATTTTAGAATGTCAACTTCAAGAAAATTTAAAAAAGATTTAATGAACTATTTTTCAGAAGATAAGTATGGACAAATGAAAATGATTGAGTTGGGTGCTTGTCATGGTGATACGACTAAAGTTTTTAGTAAAATATTTAAGAGTGTTCACGCTGTAGATTGGAAACAAAGTAACATAGATTTGGCGAAAGAAAGATGTAAAGATTGTGATAATATTACATATCAGGTTTCTAATATAGCTATTGATGATTGGGACTATCCAAAATGTGATGTTGTGTTTGTGGATGCTAATCATGAATATCCACAAGTCGTAGTGGATATACAAAAGGCATTAGACTATTTTGACAATCCCATTATTATTTTAGACGACTATGGAAATTCAAATAATTCAAGTGTTAGAAAATCTATAGACGAAATGGTGGAGTCTGGTAAGTTGAAAATAAAAAAATACATAGGAGAATATTCTGGTTTTAAAACAAAATCTGGTTGGTCTATGAATGATAGAGAGGGAGTTATTTGCACATCATGAAAATAGCATATACTATAAATGGTTTAGTTGGGGGTTTAGCTGGTAAGAATTCTGTTGAAAGTCTACGAGACGAACAAATTGCTATTTTAAAATATGTAAGCAACCTATTACAGAAACACATCACAGCACACAATGATGTAGACTTTTTTATATTCAGTTGGCATACAGATTTTGAAAACGAGTTTGAAACTTTCATAAAACCTAAAAAGATGAAGTTGATTCCACAAGTAGATTTTGAAATACCTGAACATTTACAAGGTGCAAATATCAATAGAGTTATAGCTCATTACAGTAGATGGTATGGGTTTAAAGAAGTAATGAAACTGATGTCTGAATATGAGAGTCAAAATGATTTTGAGTATGATTTGGTAGTTAGTGCTAGATTTGATATCTGTTGGAACAAACCATACTATTTTAAGAACCTAAATAATAATCAGTTTCATATACCTATTCATCCAGATGCGAGTTCTTATGGGTGGCCAGACCAAGGTCCAGAGATATTAGACCACATATTTGCTTCAAATACGGTTTGGATGAAGCAATACTCTAATATGTTTGATTATTTAGATGAGTATACTTCACCTGGTCAATGTCCACAATGGAAAACAATATCTAATCATTTTTTAATGGTGTGGCATTTACAAAAACTAAACTTATTATCAGATGATATAGTTAAGAAGTCCTTTACAAACTGGTCTGATAACAATCCAAAAATTATAGGTGGTAGTAAAGATGATGACATTGATTATGATATTTTTAGATATAGAAAACTAAATATGGAGGATTTACTAAATCATGAATAAACCAAAAACAATATTTTGTGACATAGATGGTACTTTGTGTAAGTATCCGTACTCATCAAAAATGGGTAACTACGACTTTCACGGTGATGTAATGACACCATTACCAGGCACTCTTCAAAAATTATGGGATTGGGATAAAGCTGGTCACATGATTATATTGACCACTGGTAGAAAAGAAAGTATGAGAAAAACAACAGAAAGACAACTCAGAGAAGCTGGTATCATCTACGATAAATTGATTATGGGAATCGGTGGTGGTGCGAGAGTTTTAATTAATGATTTGAAACCACATAGAGATGGTGACACTGCAATTGCAATAAATTTGAAACGAGATACAGGAGTTAAAGATGTCGAAATATAATCACATTGAGGATGCTTGGGTAAGAGAAGCATTAGAAGAATACAAAGATAAGATAGATGAGAATAAGTCTCATCGTTTGGATATAAGTTCTTACAGAGTTGAAAAACCTTGGGGTTATGAACTTTGGTTAGAACTTAATGAACACTATGCTTACAAGTTAATACATATGAACGCTGGATACCAAAGTAGTTTACAATGGCACGAAAAGAAAGTTGAGACTAACTATGTTATTGAAGGTGAAGCTGAGGTTCTTTTAGAAAAAGAAGATGGGACTATGGAGTCAAGAAAATATAAAGCTGGCGATGGTTGGTGTGTACCACTAAAGACTAAACATAGAGTTATCGCGACAACAGATTACACAGCACTTGAATGTTCAACTGCACATCTAAACGATTGTATCAGATTTGAAGATGATTCTGATAGAGGTAGTGGAAAGATAGAAACTGAACATGAGGGGAACTAATTGAATAAATTTTGTATATTAGCTGCTGGTCGTGGTACAAGAAACAATAATGTTTCTGGATTACACAAGGCATTATTACCTTTGGAAAACAAACCAGTTATATCACATATAATTGATAGAATTGGTGATGTGGAAATAGTAATAGCTGTTGGATACAAATCAAATCAGATTAAAACATATATGGATTTAGTCCACTCGGATAAAAAAATAACTTATGTTGATGTTGATAACTACGAAGATGTTGGTTCTGGTCCTGGTTATAGTTTACTTTGTTGTAAAGATGAGTTACAAGAGCCATTTGTTTTTACCTCAGTAGATACTTTAGTAGGTGACGATATAAACTTTATGTCTATTAATGAAAATTGGTTAGGTATAGCATCTGTTGATAAGCACGAGTCATTGAGTTATTGTTTAGTTGAAGGTAGCAAGTATTTAGATAAACTATATTATGGTAGTGGGGAAAAGGCATATATAGGTATGGCTGGTATCTATGATTATGGTGACTTTTGGAACTCTTTAGAAAATCATAAAATAATAAAAGATGAATACCAAGTTATACACGGTTTTGATGGGTTAGAGCATATGAAATTAATCAACTTTGATTGGTATGATACTGGTAATAATGAATCGTATGCTGAGACAAAAAAAGTGTTTAATAATGATATAGTAGCAAATAAAAGTGACGAGGCTATTTTCATTGACAATGGTAAAGTTGTAAAGTATTTTGATAATGAAGAAAAAGTAACAAGAAGAATACAAAGGTTAAATTATTTAGATAACTGTCCAGACATTAAAATGGTAAACGAAAACATGTATTCATACGACTATATTAACGGTGAGTTATTTTCTAACATATCAGACGAATCTTTGATGGTTAAATTATTACAAGATTGTCAAAAAAAGTTGTGGAAAAAAAGTATTTCTACTGATGATTTTTTACAAAATTGTGTGCAAATGTATGAAACAAAAACTATGGAAAGAATAGAGTCTCTATCGAATACTGATTTAGATAAAATAAAATTTATAAACGGTGTTGAAGTTGAGCCTATAAAGAAAATGTTAAATAAAATTGATTGGGATTCTTTTTATACTAAATCCATACCATCACAATTTCACGGTGATTTTCAACCAGAAAACATTCTTTATGATGATGTTAAAGATGAATTTGTTTTGATTGATTGGAGACAACAATTTGGAACTAGTTTAGAGGTTGGTGATACATATTATGATTTAGCAAAATTGTATCACGCTATATTAATAAACGGTCAAAGTATTTTAAGTGATATGTTTGATTATAAGATTGATTCTGATAAAGCTAATCTATCGTTTTATGCTAAAAGTAATTTAGTTTCTTTTATGGATATATTTAAAAATTTTTGTGATACACATGAATATGATTGGAAGAACGTAGAGTTATTGGGAATTTTACAATATTTAAATATTTGTACTTTGTATGAAAACTTTAAGGGTGGTCGTTATGGCGTGTTTTTGTTTTTATATGGAAAATATTTACTGTCAAAACATCTTAATACTGCTTGACTTTTATGGTGTTTTTTGTGTATATTATAGGTAACATAAACTTGGAGAACAAATGGACAAGGTTAAATTAATAGATTTATATAAAAGAGAATCAACAGATGTATTTAGCTCTATTTCAAGTGAGAAAATAGCTAAGTTTGTAGAGATGGTTTTTGAAGCATATGAAAATGAAAAAACTATATTTG
>Ga0160423_10001970_pt1 | contig 17195 bp, 19 predicted proteins | sample CRUFie14St8metaG_FD_108191 | JGI IMG/M metagenome (GOLD analysis project Ga0160423, IMG submission 108191) | Marine microbial communities from the Costa Rica Dome - CRUD Field 142mm St8 metaG | ecosystem: Environmental > Aquatic > Marine > Oceanic > Photic zone | place: Costa Rica: the Eastern... | reverse complement strand
TTATATTTATCAAAAAATTCTTATAAAACCCCTATTGGAAGTGGTCCATTAAAATCATCATCGTCATTGACACTTGTTTCTATCTCGTCATATATAGCATCTTCATATTGTGCTATGTAATTTATCATTCTTACGCAAACTAATGTAGCCATAATTAAATCGTCTGTGCCTCCAGGCTTTGCGGCAAATGTTGTACCACGTGCTACAAATTCTTTTAATTCTCTAATAATGTTTTTACTGCTCAGTGTTAATTTTTCGCTTTCGATTAGTCGCTTCATTGCTAAAGCACCTTCCATTTTATTTTTATGATGTGTGTGATAACCTTTCCTGCCTTTTTTACCTTGTACTTTATTTGGTTCGTGTAAGAATGTACCAGGGAAACTTTCTTCGCCAGTGTCTCTTATTACCACTAAGGCCGCTTCACCAATAGCATTATTTTCTACTGTCCAATATATTTCTGTAGCACCATAACTATTAATTTCTTTTGCTATGTCGCGTAATAATTTTATTTGTCCTTCAATTGGTGTTTTATTATGTTGCCATTCGCACACTTGATTCATTGTTGGCAAATCGTAGCACACTATGGCGGCATTATCGCCCCCTGTACCTGTGCTAGGATCTAGTGATATAGCATACATTTTATTTGGATCAATTGGTTCGTACCAACGTATCTGACCGCTACGCCTAATTGGTTCTTTGTGTCTCATGTCAACTAACTTCAAAGCATCAATAAGTGTTTCGTCATATATAATAAATTCGCATTCGTGTTCACGTCTAAAACGTTCCTCGCCAATCCTACTACGTTCTGACTTTGCCCAAAGTTCATCTCTGTCTGGGTGCTCTTGCCAATTAACACGGAATGCCTTAAAACCATTTGTGCCTACATCACTATCGTTTCCGTGATCGTCAACTTCTCTTATGGCTTGATGCCATATATTTGCAAACGTATCATCGTCGCTGTTTGGTGTAGATGTTACAATACATTTACCACCTGTACTGAGTGTAGGTGACAGTGAAGTCCAAAACTCGGCGGCTATTCTTGGTGGTACAAACGCAAACTCGTCTAAGTATACTAGTGAAAGCGACATACCCCTACCAGTATTTTCAGTTGTTGTAGCACTAATAATTCTACTGCCATTATCAAAACTTAAACTACCTTTATTGTATTCTGTTACGCCTGCTCTAATGTAATCAGGTACACTTTCGTATGCGTATCTTATACGTTGCATAATCTCTTGAGCACCGGTGTGTTTGTGTGCCGCTACAAGTATTGTACTATCTGGTACAAACATAGCATACCAAAGCAAGTATGCGGCCGCACATGTTGTTTTACCTGTTTGTCTGGGTAACATGTTAATACTGTATCTGTAATTAGAATAAACGTCAATCAGTCTTTCCTGGAATTCAAAAGGTTCAAATTTTATTCCGCCTTTTACAGGATGTTGAATCTTAACAAAATTAGCCATAAAATAAGCAGGACCTGTCTGCGGGTCTATACAATTTCGTAGATGTTCTACATGCTCTTCTGTGAAGGCTTGTTTTTGAAATGCCTTTTTCGTAAGGCTGAAATCCTGCGTTCCTTGTGGCATACACTTATTTAGTGTTTTTTAAATTATGAAACATCAAGGCTTGAAAAAAGGATACTGAAGGACTCCAGTGAGATGGCGAAAATTTAAAATTAGAAACTGGGTATAATCCATCAAATGTTGATATCCAACCAACAATGTTTGCTCCATATTTTCTAAACAAGTTTATATCAAAATCTACTAGGTTGCCCTGCCAAACTAACTCATTTTCGCATGTAGGTATATTGTTAAGTATCTGTGGTTTGATGCCAAATTCATTCATTTCGTCATTAAAATTAGAAACTAAAAATTCTTTACATGTAGGACTTTTACTAAAAAACATTGGCAAACTTGGTTTTTCAGACCATAAATTAGTTTGATCAAAACAATCTCTTGGCAATTTATATATCTCTAATTGGTTGGGATATAATTTGTCTTGTATGCCCAACTCTTTTGCTCTGTCAATCATTTCAATCATAAACTCTTCAGTAAGTCCATTTGAAAACGACTCATGTAAATATATGTCTGCTTCTGGTATATCTTCATTTAAGAAGTTTATATTATGTACTTCTATGCTTTCATAATCACTAAAGTATCTATACATATTTTCGCAAAGAAAACTTTTTATTTCAAGTGCTATAACTTTTTTAGCACCATATTTTAAAGCCAAATAACATAATATACCGGACCCTGCTCCTAAATCAACAACTACTTTGTCTTTTACATTTTGTTTGATCCAAGATTCGTACGCAAGTGTTCTGTGCGGATCTAAAAGAAATCTGAATGAGGAGTCGTATTTTCTGGGGTTTGGATTTGCTTTGACATTGCGGTTTGGGACTTTCGGTTCTATCCCTATCGTCTTCAATGCGTTGCTTAATGCTCCTTTAATAAGCACCACATACCTTTATAAAGATTTATAGCGACTCATTAAGGCGTTTAAAATTTCTTTTTTATCGCCGCCGACTGGATTATATCCTTGTGGTTTGAGACTGACAACTACTGGACCACGTTCTTCACCGCCTTGCTCTTCTTCATGATCGCAGTCTGGACAATCATCTGGGCATGTATCGTCGCACTCGCCTTCTTCGTGATCGTGCTCGTGTTCATCGCCGCCTTTATGATCAAAATCAATGCCTGCTAATTTTAGAATGCTATGTAGTTCTTCCATGCTGTCAGCATTAGCACTTACTGTAACACTAGCATCGCCTTGTTTTTTAGTTTTGCTATATGATACAGTCTCTTTGTCTTCTGATTCTGACTGTTCTGGATTACCATATGGAGCCGCATTATAAAATGCCTCCATGATGCTTTGTAGTTCTTTATCTGCCATTATTGACTCACTGGTCCTTGATTAATATCGTATGAATTACCTTGTACATTAGGCTTATGAGCAAGTCCTACTGCGTCTGCTAATGGTTTAAGATCATCGCCCATCATCATGCTTTTGCTTGGATAGTTTCTAAAATAGTCCGCACCTTTTTCTGCTTTAACTTTCATTAATTCGGCGATAAATTTTTCATTAAATTCTTCGCCGTATAATCCTAACTCATCTAGATCTAAGAATTGTTGCTCATCTTCATAATGTGCTTGTTCTTCCTTAGTTAATTCAGCATCGTCCATATCAGCATATCTATCTTTGTCATATTCCATTCTATCTTTAGCAAGATTATCCTCTAATTGACGTGGACTTTCTGTAGGCTGAATTACAACATTTTCTGGACTGACGCCTAAATGTACAGCCATCCAAACTTCTAAAAGTCTTTCATTAATTGGATATTGTAATATAACATCACAACTGCTAACCTCTGTAGGATACTTGATATTTTTATGTTTGAAATCTAAAGGTTCTTCTTGAATAGGAGTTCTTTTAAAAGCACTGACACTTTGAACACCATACTTACCTAGTATGTTTTCAATAAAAGTTGCGTCACTAGGACCGTAGTCACCAGCAAGTTTTACTCTATAACTAAAAGTTTTTGAAAAACTTTCTGTAATATATTCTTTAAATGTCTTTGCCATATTTTATTCTCCTAACGTACTTATTTATCTCCTTTGTTCAAAAATTGGAGTAATTGATTCCTGTCCATTACTTGAGTACTGTCAGAATTATTAATATTTGTGCCTTCCATTGCGTCTAAACGTAACTTTCTAATCTGTAAATCTATCATTCTAAGTTTTTTATCTACTTTAGCATTTTTGCTATCCATTGCTATTTGTAACATTTTACCAGCAGTTTCAAATATTCTACCTGCGTGAGCATCTTGTACATTCATCCCCAAACTCATTAATTCTTCGTAACTGTCTATAGCCTTTGTAGCAATGTCTTCCATGTCAACATCATGTTTTTCAACACCGTCTACTTTAGGTAATGCGGCATCTATTTTATCAGCATTAGTTAAAGCCTGTGTGACTTCAACTTCGGCTGGCGGCTTTGCTGGTTTTTCAATACCAATTTCGACTACGTCTTGTTGCGAAAGTTCCTTTAATTCTTCCATAGAAGGTAGATTAAATTCTTGCTCTAATTTTCTGGTCATAGTAATACTTATCTTTTACGTTGCTTGGTGTTGGTGTATATGTGATTCTCATTTAACACTCTAAACCTTACACCTTTACGTTGGCACCATTCTTGCGCCGCTGTCCATTTAGCCATATTAATCATTACTTGAACTTTTTCTGCTTGTCCTCTTGCTTGTTCCATTGTAGTTTGACTGCCCGGTTTAATCTCAATAACTTCCATGTGTTTTTTACCATTCTTGTCTGTATACAATACAGTAAAGTCAGGGACATAAACAGTATGCTTTCCTGTTACTGGATGTCTATATGGTATCTTGATGTTTTCACTTGCCCATTGTGTGATATATGGGTGACTGTCGCACATTTTCATAAATGCTAATTCCCAACTACTGCGGTATATAGGTTCTTTAGTTCCTACATATTTTTGTTTGTTTTCAGGTAAGAATTTCCCTTTGAGAAATTTAGGCATTATTAAATCCTTATAAGCGGATCAATAAATTTATTTGTGCTCTTGATTTTTTCAACCTTGAATGATACTTCTTTAGGTAATGTTTTATTGATAATCTCTAGTGTGTCTGCGTTTAATTTTATTTTTTGTATATCTTTGGAAACTATATTTTTTACTTTTCTGTAACTATCATTGGGATCAAATTCATTTCCTGTATCCGCTTCGTATGTTTCCTTTGTAACAGATTCATTATTTATTTTATATTCAAATGTATTTTCTGTTTCTACTAAAATTTTATAATATGATGTTGGTTCCGTATTATTTTCTTTAGATAAATTGAAAAAGGTATCAGCATAAAAATTGCTAAGTTTATCTGTATAACCACTACTTCTAAAATCAGAATATACCCTATCTCTAAGATGTGTTTTGCCGCCAATAATTGTATCGCTTTTTTCTTTTGTTCTCCTATTTATAATGTCTATATCTGTATCAATAGAATTTATTTTTTCGCCTGTCGCAGATACATCTGTAAACTTACCATCTTTTTCAGTAAGATTTGTGGGTACGCCAAAATTTTTATATATTTTACTCATTATAGGAAATTTAATTTGTTTATATTTTTGTTATTCTTTTTAAACAGATCACTTGTTGCTTCATCTAATTTTTTGTTTATAGCATTACCAATTAAGTTACTGAAGAATCCGCCTTCAGTAGTACCAGTTCCGTCTCTAAGTATAGCACGATTAATCATCTCATTATCTTGTACATCTCTGCCTTCGTCATGTAATTGAATTTGTTGTCTAGTAACATTTCTTTGTTCTAAACCAAATAAGCCTCTTACAATGCCTTTTAATTTGTCTGGTGAAGGATCAAACACTGGTGCCTTTGTAACATCTTCTAACAAGTCTTTGAGAATATCATCTTCTTCGTATTCATAATTAAGAATAGGTCCATATGCTAATTTTTCATACTCAATATTAAATGTGATTTCACTAGGTACACCGCTACTTGAATAATCTAACTGGGTTACCTGTGCGTCTGTTAATACTGGATTAATTGCTGTGGTTCTTGTGACTGTTGTAGAATGGATTTGAAATACATGTATAGCATCAAAAAAGTTTTTATTTTTCATTGCGTGAATATCTAAACCATTCAAGTCAGAATTAAAAGGAGAATTCTCAGAGCCAACTTCATAAGTATCAGCAATTAAATCTAGTCCTCTATTAGTATTAACATTTCTATTTGCTAATTCGTTACCTTTAGCAGGTATTTTTATATCTATTTCATTTCCTTCTTCGTCTTTGCCTTTTTCAGTAAATGCGTCAGCAGTTGGACTTTGATCAAATCTACCATCCATAAAATGAAAATTATAAAAGTTTTGCCACAACGCATACCAACGACTTTCGATATCGTCATAGACAGTCAAACTAAATGGTTTAAAATCTTTTGTTGTGATGATTGGTTTTAATTTATTATACTGATTTTTCTTGTCTACAGTGAATTGTACACTAGGTAAATCTATTGCTCTTACTAACGATGAGTAGTCGTATGTTCCTCTGTAATCTAAAAATGCTTTAATTTCTGGATTAACTTCAAAGTATGTTACAAATTGAAAAGGTAAACGTGGCGGTCTACCGGTCTTAAAACTGCCGTATTGTTTACTAGCATGTCTCGGACCGGCCTGATATACGCCCGTGTTTACTTGTCCGCCTACGACTTCTTTCCAGAATCTCCCCATAGGTACTCCTAACTACTTAGGATTAAACCTGAGTAGATGTGCCAGAACCAAGTGGTGAAATGAGTGGGAATGGATCACCTGCCGCTACTTTACCGCCTAATGTGTTTGGACCCGCAACGTGTACAGCATTGTCATATCTAATTGACAAATCTATTCCAACAATGTCACTTTGATCATAAGCATGATCTGTGTAGTTAACCTCTGCTAACATACAACCTTCAAGTTCCCATTGCTCTGTAGGTTCTGCGTTTGTACCGTCTAAGACTTGGATAAGCATGTCATACTTGTAATCCCCGCCACTTACTGCGGTAGTTTGCTCGAAATGGTTAAACTGTCTTTGGATCTGTTGACCGACCAATGCGGCAACACTATTAGTAATATCGTCTCTGAGGCTTAAATTAATCGCATTCCATTCATGTTTACCAGCAATGTAGGCTCTGGAGTTATAACTATGAATTTGAACTTCTTCCATTGTGAAAGTAGGTCTAGTTACACTAACTACATTTTGAGTGAGTTCATCAGTTCTTCCACCAGCACCAAAACCTGTTAAGATTACACGGAATCTATATTTTAGTTTAGGCTGAAGAATACCAAGTCTAGCACCCTCAATAGGTACACCGAATTTATCTTTTGTTACTGCCATTTCTTTTACTCCTAATTAAGTATTACTCAATATTATACGTTTATTTATCATTTTTCGGCCAAAAATAAAGGGCGGATAAAAACCGCCCTTTAAAGTAGTTAAATTTAGGTTTAACTAGAACCTGTCTGACCAAGTGTTGACTGAATTCTGATCGGAATATAGATAAATTCAACTGCTTTAGTTGGTTGAATTGCTATATCTAAATACAGTTCGTTTCTGTCAATTCTTGCTGGTGTATTATTAGTTGTGTCACAAACACTAATGAAGTCAAATAAACCTCTTAATGTTACAAGTTCTGACAATAATGAGTCAGCAACTCTTTTGACACCACTTCTAGTAATACCATCGTTTGGTTCAAATAAGAAAGGCTTAACTGCGATATCTAACTGATATCTAATGTAGTTAATCAATCTTGCTACGTTAATTCTATCTAACGCACTTGCTGTAGGATTAAGTGTCTTTTGTCCAAATACCACTAAGCCTCTTCCTGGGAAGTTTGCTATTGGGTTAATTTTGTTTGAATAAAGAGCATCTCTTTGTCCTTCGTTAAGTGACACAGGTTGGAATTCATTAGATACTTTATCTAAGAAACCAACACTTGTAGCATTTTGAACGAGTCCTCTTTGATATCCTGCTGGAGCAAACCATTGATACGCCACGTTGTCATTAAAAGCAAATGTTCTAAGTGCTATATGACTTGGTGGTACCATAACGTTTGTACCGTCTAGGTTTGTTGTTAAACCTGGTGGATAGTGTACTGATACATATGGACTCGAAGATATTAAACCATCTTCGCCATTTTCACTAGCATTATTAGAATTCTTCGACCAAGCATTCAATGATGTTGCGTCTGAAGATAATCTAAATGGAGAGTCACCTACAATAAATGCTACTTCTTTCTTATCAGTATTCAAAGTTATCATTTCGTCCATAAGTTCTGGATATGCCGGAGTAGAAATCAAGTTAAAGAAGTTCACTTCACTTCTTATATCTTCATTACTTGAAATTGCCGCTTGTAATCCATTTACTACAACTTTTCTTTGAGCCTTTCTGCCCATGTATGGAGTGCCGTCTACTTTATTACCTGAGAAGTCAACCCATACATTACCGTGGTTAACACCACTTGTTGTATAGTTTACTTTGTACTGCTTAACATTTTTACCAGAACCTCTCTTGTTCCATGCTAAAATGTTATTTGGTACAGTATTTGCCGCTGGAGCATCACTGTCTAGACCTGCTTGGTTAGTAGCAGTACTTGGTCCTAAGTCTGTAAAGATAATACCATCACTTGTCACTTGGTCGCCATTGTCGACAAGTACCCAAGCACTAGATTTTCTTTTGTAGATTTTAGGATAATCTTCTAAATCATCTGAATCGATCCAAAGATCGCCATCAACTAATGAACCGCCGTCACTTTGTAATGAAGGCTCACTTGCTGATACGTTTACATCGTAGTCATCTGAGTATTTTGTCCAGGTTTGAGTACCAGCAACGTTCTTATTATACCACATGTCAACAGATGCTCTGTCGTCATACCATAATGTTCCGTCAACTAAATCACCTACTGGTGCGTTGTCTCCAAAACTATAATAAGCAGATGTTACTGATTGTACTGGTTTCCAGTTACTGTAGGTACCTGCTGTAATGTTTACATTACTTGGTCCAAACCCACTAACTGTACCTGCTCTGACTCTAATGTCTTTACCTTTTGAGTCAGTAATTGTTAATTTGCCACCTACGTTCGAAGCAGTAACGTCTGAAGCACTAGCACTACTTAATGCTGAGTTGATGTCTAGAACCATGTCATCGACACTTGCTTTACCGTTATCTGTTTCAGTTGTAAATGTTACGTTTACATTAGCACCTTGGTTTAAGTTTAAAACTAAACTCACTAAACCTGCGTGTGGTGATACGTCAGCATTTCCTAATGCGGAACTACTTTGTACTTGTAAACTTGAAGATCCATTGTGTCTCTTAATGTTAAATTTAGCATTAGTCTGAGAGTCATCGTTATCTGGATCAAATTCTACAAACAAGTCGCCGTCTGCTGGACTACTAACTGCTGAGTAGGCCGCCGCTGTATTGGCATAAGCACTTACTGATTGAGAAACAAAAGACTTTGTTGATGCGTTATATACTTTAACACCGTAATTTAAACCACTTGCTAATGAAGTTGTTTGAACGATCATATCGCCATTTGCTAATGCGCCACCGTCGCCTTGTAAAACTGGTCTGTTTAAATGTGTACAAACTTGGAAATCTTTTCCAACAACATTTACAAATGATGTTGCGTCTGTAGACATGTCATACCATACACTTGAATACTTATAGTAGTATGATACATTTGCTGTTGCGTTACCGCTACTGTCAACACCTAAAACTGCTATATCGCCGTCTTTACCGACTGAATTTTTTGGTGCCCCACCACTGGATACGTCATCTTTAGTAAAGATGTACGGTGATGAGAATTCTTCGTATTTGTTTGAAGATGTGTTGTATTTGAAAATACCCCACTTAGTTGCTGAACTATCTAGCCAAACTGTTCCATCTGCTGGAGCAATTGAAGGAGCACTTGATAGTGGTTTAAGTTCATTAAGATCAACATCTGCTCTAAGAACGAATGCCCTAGAAGCCAATCCTAAGAAACTATGAGCCGCTAATAAGCCATACTCGTTAAGTTCATTACCATGTGAAGGTGTTCCGCCCGAACTATAAAAAGTTGGGTTTCCAAACTGTTGTAGAAGTTCTCTTTGACTTGTAATTAATTTCACTTCATTTGCTTCTGCTTTCTTAGTGAAACCGGCAATTCCGCTACCATCTGGATTTAATTTATCTTGATGTGTTGCAATTATAATCAAAGGTACTGTACCAGGTCCACCGGGACTGTAAAAACTTTCGTCTGATACGGTGATATCTACACCAGGTGATACTAATGTTGCCATAATATTCTCCTATTTTACCTTATTTGGTTACTAGTATTTATTAAAATTTTGTTTATTTGCGGTATTATAGAAATGGCAAATCTCAAAAATTTGCTCGAAATGATAAATATACCTCAGACTATTTCTAGTCCTGTTTCATGGAATATTTTAGGCTTTTGCGGTAGTTTTTGTATGATTTCGTCCACATTAGCATACAGATCTTCTAATGTACTGTCATTACTGAGTGTATAATCTATTTTAGAACCAATCCAGTCCCACTCGCTAGTATGAACATCTTTAAAATCTCTATTCATAATATGTCTTGCTACTGCGTCGCCTTCGTTGGCTTTTAGAGCAATGTCATACCATTCTGGTTTTTCATTGCGTTGTACTAGTATTGTAATGCCGCCTACTCTTCTAATTAAGTCGACTTCATTTTTAAATCTACAATCGCTTATTACAACACATTCATTTTGGTGATGTAGTTTTTTTACTCTATATTCTAAACTGCTTAACCATATATCTTGATTAAAATGATTTCGCATTACGTCTGTACCTATAAGTTGTAATGCTAAACGTGGTGTAAAATTATGTATGCTTAACTTTTTACTCCAATAAAGATCGACACTTTCTCTAAAGTCTCTGCTTTCGTCTGTTTCGCCTTCAAGCATGTGTCGATCCCACCCAAATACATGAGCACATAAATCTTTTAGGGGGCCTGCGAATGAAGTTGGTACGCAACCTTTTGTTGCTAAATATTTTGCTACGGTGTTTTTACCTGATCCGATGTTTCCTAGTAATCCTATTGTGTTCATTTATCCAATAATAAAGCCGTAATTTCGATTTCCTTCTTCCATATTAATTATTGATTGTAATAATCTTTCTTTATCAGAAGCGGCCTCTTGCTTTAAAGCATCGCCATTTAACTGAACAGAACCACCGGGTCCTGGTAAGCCTGATGAATATTTACTTCTTGCTTCTCCGAGCATCATTTTTGATTCTGCTAATGCCCAATCTGCCATCCACGGTCTTGTATATTCGTTTTGTAATAAACTTTGTTCTGGAACTAAATTAGAAACTTGTATCATAATATCTTCTGATATTGCGATTCTTCTAAGTATTTTTAACACTTTTGTATTAGTATTAAATGTAAAGTTGTATTCACCTCCAAAGATTCTGTTTAATGTTTCTTTGTATTGTGTAAAAGCATCATAGTTTGCTAATCCACCAACAACTCCAGCATTTATAAGATAAGTGTTTTGGAAAGCAATGTCAAAGGGATCAAAGTTTGTACCTGTACCAATATTACCACCGCCAACACCTCTACGATAAACTCTTCTAATATTTAATATTTCACTAGGTAAAGTGTACTCTTGTACGTCTGGTTGCGTTTGTAAAAAAGCATAACTTTCTTCTACGGCGGCATCACTTCTGCTTCTAAGAGTCTGAATTGCTCTGTCAATGGCTAGATTATAATGTTCTGGATCTAGTTCCACATCTATCATGCCGTCACCAAGTCGTAACTTTATTTCTGTAATAAGTTTATCTCTAGGGGTTTCAATCGCACTCATGTAAACTATTTATCAAAAAGAACGAAGTATTATAGTGTGCTCGTTAAATCTGCCGTTAAGTTTTGTTGGTGTTGTTGTCAATTCTTCAAAAGATTTTTTACATTTAAGTTTGCCAGCATCAAAGTTTTTAATCATTTCTGCTGGTTTCCTAAGGGTTTTTTGAACACTACTCTCCTCATCAAAGTCCTGTAAGGTTGTTCCTTTTACCATTATGCCTGTGCCTGGTCTTGCTAATCCTTTTGGATCAATATTTTTTGCTTTATAAACACCTATCTTTCTAGTCTTAGTGTTGTACACCCAAACCTCGTTAGCATACACAATATCAGTTGGATGTAAACTTGCTAGTCCTAGTTCAGGAAAGTTTATGGCATACTTTAATTTTTTGACGATTGCCTCTTTAGACCGTGCTTTAGGCTTACGAGCCTTGCGTGTAGTTGCTTTAGTTTGAATAATAGTATCACAAGCAGTATTAATCTTTTCAAACAGTTCTACAAATGCCTTACGCATCTTAACATCAAAGTGACCGTATGCTTCTTTTATGTCATCGTCCTTCCATGCTTTGACTTCTAATGCTTCTGTGTGTTGACCTTCAAACTCTTCTTTAATTAATTTCGCATGAGGACCTTTTATTTCAGGTTGATATGCAATCATCATCTTATATGGATCAAAATCTTTTATAGTTTTATTACCATCTACAAGTTCATCAATGAAAAATTCAAACTCAGCACAAAGTTCAGTTATCTGATCTCTCATTCTGTCTTGGATACTAATTACAGGTTTTGCTTTTTTCTCTTCTATCTTTACTTTTTTCTCTTTTAGGTATTTCTTACCTTTGGGAATCCACTCTTCTACCTTACGTTTTTCAAAATGTTGACGTAAAGAGTCAGGCATATAACCTAATTTGTGATATGAATAAAAACTTGTAATACAAGAACTAAATGTCCAATCAGGATTTGCTAAAATTATTTTAACATCTTCTTTAGACCAACCAGAATGTGTTTTAATCCATTCTTTTACTACAGGCAATCCTTTAGTTTTGTTTATTTCTGTTCGTACGAAATACTCGCAACTGCGAAATGCTTTTTCTCTTTCTTCGGGATCTGTAATTAATTTCAAAGTTTTCCAATCAGGTTCCTTTGTAACGTACACAGATCGTATTTGCTTCTTTCTAGGCATACCAATAATTACTCATTTTAAAAACTATATATAATTTTTCTGGCAAAAACGGTGTCAAATAGAATCTAAAACAACTAAATTAGGTCGTCTTTAGTTAATTCTACTGCTCTTATTCTTGGATTTCTCTTACGTGGTTTACCCATTGCCCATAGTTTTTCCCACATAAGTCCAGCACCCATCGTAAGGCCTTCTTTAAAACCAATGTTATACGAAGTGTAACCTACACCAATTATACAAAAACCAAATATAATGTATTCTATTGTCTCCATGTTATTATAATAACAAAAAACGTATCCTTTGTCAATCTGATAAATACAGTTATGCCAAAGATAAGTTTATGGAATCCAGTCAAAAGAAACGACTACAAGTTTATTGATAGTATTGTTGCGGAAAATATTTACGCAGGTGGTACAGGTGTAAACGTACACAAATACTTAGGAGTTCACAATCAGGGTGATACTAATGACTTTACACAACCACAAGAACAAAATGATTATCAATCCGATGGTAATCAACGTACTGGAGAAACATTTATACAAGATGTATTGTTTTTAGAAAACAGAGACAGAAAGTATAGTGATGATATTTATGAATTACGAGGTGCTTATAATGTAGGTGATAATGATTTTGATCTTACGCAATTCGGAATGTTTTTATCAAACGATACACTTTTTATGAATTTTCATTTAGATACCATGGTAGATACTATTGGTAGAAAGTTAATGGCAGGTGATGTTATAGAATTACCACATCTTAGAGATGACTTGCTACTCGACGAACGCAAAGATGCTGTAAACAGATTTTATGTTGTTACAGATGCTAGTAGGCCGTCAGAAGGTTTTGATCCTAATTGGTGGCCTCACATGTGGAGAGTAAAGTTAGGACCAATAAGCGACAGTCAAGAATACAGAGATATTATTGGTTATGGCGACGAAGAAGACGATTTACGAAATGTTATTAGTACTTACAAAGACGAAATTGATATTTCAGATGCTATTGTTCAACAAGCAGAAAACAATGTACCGCATGATCCTTATTATTCCGCAGGTGCTCATATGTTTGTTGACGAAGAAGCAAAAGGCAAACCGTTTATTGGAACAATCGAAGGTGCTCCTAACGGTGCTACACTTTTAGGTAGTGGTATATCATTCCCGTTAGCATCATCAGATGGTGATTATTTTCTTAGAACTGACTTTAATCCTAGTAGAATATTTAAAAAGCAAGGCAATCGTTGGGTCAAAGTAGCAGACGATAATAAGAGAGTGTTCTCAAGTGCTAATAGAATACTTGACACATTTATTAATAACACCACTACAACAACAAACACAGACAATTCTACAACTAATGAACGTACTTATGTTAGTAAGATTGTCAAACCAAAGACGGATAATTAAGAATGCAGTATTGGTACGATGAACAGATAAGAAGATACATTCTACAATTTATTAGAATTTTTCATGCTTTTAAAGTAGCAGAAGGAAAAAGAGATGGTAAAGATATAGTGTATAATACTGTGCCTGTTAGATATGCTGATCCAAGCAGAATGGTTTCGCATTTACTAAGAGAAAATTCAGAAAACGTTATTAATAGTACACCTTTTATAGGCGTTAGTATTAATAGTTTACAATTAGCACGTGATAGAACACAAGATCCGTTTTTTACAGATACTAAAAGTATATCAGAAAGAAAATTTAATGATGATACACAATCATATACAAGTGAACAGGGTAATCAGTATACTGTAAATAGATATATGCCGGTGCCCTTTAACCTTACAATGCAGGTCGATGTATGGACACCTAATACTGATACAAAACTACAATTAATGGAGCAAATATTAGTTCTATTTAATCCAACAATCCAATTACAGCAAAATACTAATCCGTTTGATTGGACTCAAATTGTAGAAGTAGAACTTACAGATATACAGTTTAATAACAGAACATTACCGCAAGGTGTTGATGAACAAATAGATGTCTCAACATTAACATTTACATTACCTATTTGGATTAATCCTCCTGCTAAGGTTAAACGTCAAAGTATTATACACGAAATACAAACAAATGTGTTTGCTGATTTTGGCGGTCAAGACTTAACAGACTTAGGTTACGATGATGACATTTATGATTTCTTTAGAAACTTTGACCTGACATCCAGAGTTATTGTAACGCCAGGTAATTATAGACTTCAAGTTGTTGACGGAACAGCAACACTTTTTGATTCGGCAGGAGTAAACACTAAGAAATGGTCAGAACTTTTAGAAATGTACGACAAAGAATTGAAAGACAACATAAGTCTTTTAAAGTTGAAGATAATAGATGACTTAGATGATGACACACAAGACATAGCAGGTACTGTTGCTATCAATCCTTTAGACGATACGCAACTAATTTTTACATTAGATTTTGATACTTTGCCAACATCAACAATAGGTGACGTTAATAAAATACTAGATCCAACAAAAAATTATCCTGGAGATGGTACAATACCTAATTTAGAGTATGGTCAACGTTATCTAATCACGGAGGATTTAGGTGATGGTTATCCAAATTGGGGTGTTACAGCATCAGAAAACGATATAATCGAATATAACACAAATGGATGGTCAGTTTCTTTTGATGCTAGTGCCAACTCTAATAATATTGTCACTACAAAAAACTTAAATACTAATAAAGTTTATAGATGGACGGGCAAACAATGGATGAGCATATACGAGGGAGAGTACAATCCAGGGTATTGGACTCTAATCCTGTAGAGCCTTTTGCTGGCATCATCGGTGTTGGCACTATTTTTCTATCGTTAAAAACTAACAGAGTACTTTTACAATTCAGAAACAGCGACAAAAGACAAAAACACACTTGGGGATTCTGGGGCGGTATAGTCGAAAAGGGAGAATCGCCCTATGAAGCACTGATTAGAGAAGTTGAAGAAGAGTTAGGCATAGTTCCAGATATCAATAAACTTAATCCAATCGATGTTTACCAAAGCAAAGACAGAAAATTTATGTACTATAGTTTTGTAGCAGTGATTGAAGATGAGTTTTTACCTACTCTCAACGGCGAAAGTTGTGGGTATGCGTGGGTAAATATAGGTAATTGGCCTAAACCACTTCATGAAGGTGCTAGAGCAACTCTACTTTACAACAAAGGTAGAGATAAATTACAAACTATATTGGAGTTACATAAAAACAATGTCGGACATAATTGATTTTAGATTCGTAAGATTTGAATCATTACTTATAAAGTTTGCGAGGTCTAACGAAATACCTACAGATTTTCTAGATGGCAGTATGGATCTAGATTATCTATCAACGAAATATAAGTCCCAACTATCTGACTACCATTTAAAATTAGTAACAAAACTAAAAAGGCTGATGTCTAGTAAAATTAAGAAAAGTGCTGATAATGTATTAGAGGCATTTATGGAAGAATACATTTACTTTTACAATAATCAGTGTACAAAAGAAGAAAAGTGGCGTATATACGAAGTTGCTTGTAAATACAGACCTAATCTAAATCCAATCAGAGCATTATATTACGAGTTATTAAGTATAATGAACAGTTTTAATCCTGAGAATAGTGTACATCACATAGTAATCGACTTGTTTATGGACAGCGAATGGCGTAACAGTATTATAAATTGTGTTACAAAAGACATGAAAGCAATAGATAAAATTTTGACTACTTATAGATATCCGTTAGACAAGATAGGTGAAAAGCCATTTGAATTTTTATATCTTATAGAACTTCGAAAAGATCTTAATACAGCAAGAGGTGTGTTTAGATCAATGGAACATTGGTCACCGGACGAATAATTGTTGTAATCCTTTGTTAGAAGATATGTGATCTTGTTGGTCAGTTATGTCAAACCCTAATGTGATCCTTGGTTTATTTACTTGATCACACTCTACTTTGTGTTGTAAATTACCATACCCAATATAAATATTACCAATCTCATTACTTATAGTAAAGTCTTCAAATACTGTTTTGCTTTGTAAAGGCTGAATGCTTATATATCCGTGATATGGCCACTTATGATCATGCCAATCAAGTAACTGATGTTCTAAATGAAAATTCAACCAACTTTGATAACAAAGATCTTTATCATTGCCTATAAAGTCTATAGCACAATCGCGTAATTCCCGATATAAATCTGTCCATATCTTTTTAGGAGAAGCATATGAAAAAATATTATACTTGTCATATGACCATGTCGAATCATAATTGTTTAAAGTTTTGCCTACTTCTTTAAATAATGATGTACAATCAGAAACAAATTCTTTGTGATTATCTATCACAGTTTGTGATTTGTAAATTTTATACATGCTTTTACTTATAAAGTTTGCGAGTTTCACCATTAAACAATGGTGTATATATTTTTACAGGCTCTTCCTTGCCTTTGACTTTGACTTCGCCCAGTTGTGAAAATGCTATGTCAGGACATTCTAAATATGTGTACTCAGAAACAAGTATTGGCACATCCTCTTGGCGTGTCTGTGCTTCTAATCTAGCACCTAAGTTTACAGCATCGCCTACAACACTATAATCTAATCTTGTTTCAGCACCCATATTACCAACAATACATGTACCAGTGTTTACACCTGTACCAAATTTAACTCT
>Ga0160423_10001969_pt1 | contig 17195 bp, 14 predicted proteins | sample CRUFie14St8metaG_FD_108191 | JGI IMG/M metagenome (GOLD analysis project Ga0160423, IMG submission 108191) | Marine microbial communities from the Costa Rica Dome - CRUD Field 142mm St8 metaG | ecosystem: Environmental > Aquatic > Marine > Oceanic > Photic zone | place: Costa Rica: the Eastern... | reverse complement strand
GGGGGCGGGGGGGGGTGGGGCAGGGGGGGCGAATGACGGACCCCGAGGGAGGGCTGGGGGGGGAGTTCCTCGACGGACCGTGAGTCCTGGCCCCCCCCCCCCCCCCCCCCCCCCCCCCCCCCCTCCCTCCTCTCCCCCCCCCCCCCCCCCCCCCACAACATAAACTAAAAGGCCCCCCCCCCCCCCCCCAAAAAAAAAAAACTCAACGGCTCGATTTCACATTTCACATTTTTTCGAGGGGAGAAAAGGATCGATCTTTGAAGCCCCCTGGCAACAGAAGGAGAGCTAGTCTAGTCTGAGGTGTCCGAGCGGGAGCGACCGCCCTGTGATGAGAACCGCCGAGTCGGTGGCAGGGTACTAGCGCCTGGTGACGAGGGAGTGCGAGGTGAAAGATCCTCGAGGTTGACGACGCTCGGGGGAGTGGAAACTGGGAGCCACATTGTCTTGCACTATGGGCTGCCTACTGAGCCGGCTGTACGACAACAGCCTTCGGACGAGGGGGTCCCGAAAGCGGGCCCTCAAGTACCGCTTGGATGACGAGGAGGTGGAGACGAAGACTCTGAGCCCGTCCAGCACGACGGTTCCGAACTACTCGGCCTCGTCTACAACCGAGGCCGCGCCGAGCAAGGCCGTGAGCAAGGCCAAGCCCGAGGCTCCCAAGAAGGAGTACTCTTGGGACAAGCGCAGGAAGCTGGACCCGAAGGACTTCATGTGCATGGACGTGGAGGGGGAGACGGTCGTGAAGGCCCCGGGAAAGATCAATGGCCAGCAGTTCGTGGTGGACGGGTGCACGAACAGCAAGATCTTCGTGTTCGACCACTGCGCCAGCGTCACCATCGACGACTGCAAGGACTGCACCTTCTTCATCGGGCCAACGGAGTCGAGCGTCTTCATTAGGAACTGCAAGAACTGCGCCTGCGTGTTTCTGTGCAGGCAGCTCAGGACGAGGGACTGCGAAAACTGCACACTGGAGCTCTTCTGCTCGACGAGGCCGGTGATCGAGTCCTCCAGTGACATGCGCTTCTCTTGCTTCGACTCTGCGCACGAGTACGAACAGCTCGCCCAGCAGATGTCCAGCGCCCACCTTTCCCCGTTCTGCAACTACTGGAGCTCGGTGTACGACTTCACGCCCAAGTCCTCGTCGAGCAACTGGTCCTTCCTGAGCTCTGGGGACGCCCTGGGAGAGGCGGTGGTGAGGGCTCAGAGGGACATCGACCTGGCTGCCCCGGGCGAGGACGATCGGGCCATGTTCCACACGCACGGGGAGAGGCCGCTGGAGGGGTACGGTTACCATTATCTGGTGCTGTTTCCACTCAGGATCAAGATCCAGGAGGCCGGCGCGGCGGTTGCCTCGCTCTCGTTTCTGAGGGCCGTCCTGGCCAGCTGCGGGGGCGACGGCAAGGACGCCAAGGTCGTCCAGGTCAACGGTTGCAAGCTGTCCCAGGACGAGGTCGACGAGCTGAACGGGAGCAACGTGCTTGAGGGCCCCGACGGGTCCACAAACTCTATTCCGGGCAACGCCTTCAAGGTCATCGGCTTGGAGATTGCCAGTAAGGAGAGCATCAAGACGATGGTTATGCAGGCCGCCGGGGCGGAGCTCTCCAAGTACAAGTGCGTCATCGTCGACCAGCTTGAGCTCATGGCCGCGTTCAGGACAAAAGGCATTACTGGCTAACTGGCTAGGCTCCATTGTAATCTTAAGGAACTCTGCATTTTTGGATGAACCATCTCGGGGATCTCTGGCCACCTCGGGCCACTTCGCAGGTCATGGTGGGCAGGCCTCGTCTCGCCGACGGAGGAGCCAAGGGCGTGAAACGATCGGGCGCTCGGACCGTGCATCGGACCGTTGCGCGGGTGCAGGTGCACGGCATGCTGCACGTCGCGAGGAAAAAGCTGGAAAGCTATTCCGTCGTCTTGGCGTCGCAATCGCCTCGTCGCAAGGAGCTGCTGACCTCTCTCGGGGTGACGTTCGAGACGATCGTGTCGCGCTTTGACGAGGACCTCGACAAGGCAAAGTTCCCGGACGCGGCGGACTATGCGGCAGAGACTGCGTTTCACAAAGTGGCCGACGTGGCGAAGATGATTAACGAGGACGCTGACAGGGTCTCCAAGGGGCGGTATCTTATCATAGGCAGTGACACCGTGGTGGACCTCGACGGCGAAGGTAAGCTTTTTGTTCTGTTCGCGGAGCGAGAGAGAATCCTGAGTCGTGAGTCGTTGACGCTCCCCCCACCCTTCCTCTTACGTGTTGTCTACAGTGATGGAGAAGCCAGCAACGGAGGAGCACGCCTTTGAGATGCTTTCCAAGCTCAGCGGGAACACGCACAGGGTTCACACCGGCGTTGCGGTGTGCTTGTTGGACCCCTCAAAGCAAGGAGAGGCTCGGTCCTTCACGACAAAATGCTCCGAGACGACGTCGGTCACCTTCTCTGACCTTCCGGAGTCTGTGATACAAGCGGTGAGTGGCTCTGTTTTCTGGGGATGCCTTCCTCTTCCTTTGCGCTGACGCGTCACTCCCTCCCCTTCCCTCCCAGTACATTGCCTCGGGGGAGCCCATGGACAAGGCCGGCTCGTACGGAATCCAAGGGGCTGGAGGCAGCATGGTGTCGGGAATTACGGGGTGCTACTACAACGTGATGGGCTTGCCGCTCAACCGGCTGTCGAAATTGCTCATCGAGGTGTTGGGCGCCGAGGAAGAAGGCTGAAATAAGAGAAAAGTTACAGGGAAAGCCGAAATAAAAATCTATTCGCTTCGTTTGGGTTGTTAAATGAGTGCTGGAGTTCTTCCTCAACTTCAGTTCTCCTCAAACAGAGGGGGATCCTTGTAGTCCCAAATGAAGATAGCTCCCTCCGAACCCACGCTGATGATGTTGGACTTATCCGGAGCGATCTTGACTTTCGTCACAGCACCGCTATGGCCTCTTCCGTCATAGTAGCAAAGACCCTCGTCGTACCCCCAAATTTTCACGAGCTTGTCACTTCCGCCGCTTACAAGGACGTTGCCTTCTGGGCTAATATCTAAAGTGTTCATAGCGTCGGTAAGACTTCCGTCAATGACACGAATGGCTTGTCCATCATACGCATCCCAGTACGTGATTTTCCTATCCGTTCCCGTGGTGACGAGCTGGGACTCGTGCTGGTCGTAAGCGATCGCCTTGAAGAAAGTGGAAGCAAACATTGCTGTGTTCCTCTTGAACCTCTTGAGATCCCAGATGATGCAGGAGCCGTCGGAGGAAGCGCTGGCACACTCTTCGTCGTTCGACCTCATAGCGATGCAGTTGACTGCGCTCTTGTGCTCCTTCATAGAGGCGACCATAGACTGGGAGACCTTTCCGATGAGCCAGACGCGGACCATGCCCTCCCCTCCACCACTGATGACGCGGGTGCTGTCGCTGGTGCCCGTAATCGCCGTGACGCCCTGTGGGTGCGCATCTGGGATGGTGTACAGCAGCTTGCCCGTCTGAGGGCCAAAGGCCCTGATCTTCCCGTCGCTCCAGCCGCTGATGATGGACTTGCCGTCCGCCGAGAACGCCACGCAGTTGCACTCCACATTTGGGACCTTGATCCTAAGGAGCTCCCTGCACTGGTCGCGGTGCCATACCCTGATGTCGTTCATGGAGCAGGTCGCAAAAACGGTGCTGTACGCGGCGGGGAACACGACGTCGTTGATTTTGAAGGGGTGGCAGGACTGGATGAGCTCCTGCGAGAGCTGGCCGTCGTTCAAGTAGTAGGTCAGAACATACATCTCGCACATTCCGGTGCCGGCGAGGAAGGTGTAGTAGCCGTCCCCAACCCCCGCAAAGGCCAGGCTCGAGACGCTGCCGTTGATATTCGCGGACGCGACAACCTTGAGCTTGCTGAGCCTCTTGTCCTCGGCGAGCTCCGGCTTCTTGAGAAGGTACACGGACCCGTCTCCGCCGCCGACCATGATGTCCCCGGTCGGAGTTAGCGCACAAGTGCGGATTCCCTGGCTGACCATGAACTTGGCCGGGCCAGAGTTCTTGAAGAGCTTCTGGGGCAAGCTGCACTGAAGGAGGTCTCCGGAGCTCGTGCCGCAGTAGGCGTACTCATCAAAGTCGTCCACCGCGATGCACTGGATGATTCTCTGGTATTGCCCAAGCTGGACTCCAGACTCCCTGATCTTCAAGTTGCGAAGGTCAAAGTCCCAAACGTTCAGGTTGTTCTTTCCTCCCGTGATGAGCTTGAATGGGGTGGTGTTGAAGAACTTGACAGTGAGGGTGTGGTCGCTGTGCGTTGGGCTTCCGCAGATGGGCTCTCCGGCCTCGACGTCCCAAATGACGAGGGAGTTGTCGTCGGCCCCTCCCAGGGAAGCGAGGTACTTCTCATCGCAAGAGAAGGACAGGGCCTGGACCTTGACCTTGTGCAAGCTCAGCCTGTGGATCATCTTGCGCTCGAAGAAGTCCCAGACGATGATGTCCGCGGTAAAGCCCATGTAGGTAATCTGACCCGAAGCGAGGTACCTCCCGGACTTGGAGACCGCGAGGCATTGGACCTGCTCGGGCGTAGGGAGGGCGAGAGAGGCGCGGGGGAGGGGTCAGCAGCCGCGCAACCGTGCGACGGGGGTTGCGAAGAAGGAGCCGTACCTTGTCGGAGTGCCCGTGGAGGAACTCCTGCTTCTTCAAGTCAGCAACGTCTCTGACAACAACAGTAGATCCGAGAGGATAGATGATGGTGTTCGTCTGGTGGTGCACGATGAGGCCATCGTCGACGCCTCCGCCGAAGCCGATGACCGAGTCAAGTCGAAGTGACTGGGACATTCTTCCTTGCTTTTTGCCCCTGGGGTCGTTCAGTCCCGACTTTCAAAAGTCCGGAACGGGAGTTTGGTCTCTCGGAGTACGTTTCCGAGGACAAGTGCTTCAGCGGCGAGAGGCAGAGTCGTCTCTCCGCCGGCTGGCGACAATTTCACGTCGTCGATTTCCCCCCCGTACCTCGGTCTCCTCACGTAAGACCGACCTTGGCTCTCGCTAACTAACCTCGCCTGCGCCCTTTGGCTCGCACGCTCAACAAACGTTGAGAGCAACTCCAAGACAAAAATAATAAAAAAAAAACCCGCCCCGGCCAAGACGCCCGCCAGGTCGTCGTACAATTCTGCAATCCAATGTGGTATTTCTACACTACACTCGATTTTCCCGTTCCAAAGCAAAGGCACGTTCAAAGGCACAACGGAACGGAAAAACCAGCCCCGGGGGTCAAACTCACACAAAATTCGCAATCTTTCCAAATGGAAATCTCTCTCTCTCGATCGACGTGGCGCGCGATCACTCCCCACGGGAACCCGATCGGTCTCAGCCACAACGCCCGGCGATGGTGTCCCGCACGACGACGAGGACGGCGAGGGCCGCGAAGGCGGAGGGGGCCAGGCATGGGATCGTGAAGAAGCGCACGCTGCTGGAGAAGCTGTCGAACGGAGCGAAGAAGGAGGCAAGGTCTTCGAACCAGGTGGTCACGAAAACGAAGAGGGAGAGGAATAAGGGCGTGAAGGCCGAGGCCAAGCGGGACGGGTGCGAGTGGACGAGGGAAGAGAGCGGAGACGGGGACGAGGGTCCCTTTCCGGGATTCTCGCGCCCCCACCCGGAAGAGTGCAGAAGCGTGACCCGGGTTCTGACGGACTTGCACGGAGACCCGAGCAGGGACTGGCAGTCGGAGGACGAAGACCGGCTCCAGGTCGAGGTGGAGCGCGTCTCGGTCCTTGACTCTCTCGTGGGCACGATCCTGTCGCAGAACACCACCGACAAGACCTCCCACAAGGCCTACGCCTCGCTCAAGAGGTCCTTCCCCACGTGGGAGAGCGTGAGGGTGGGGGACCCAGCGCTGGTGGCGGAGAGCATCAGGGTGGGCGGGCTGTCCGAGATCAAGACGAGGAGAATTCAGAGCATCCTGAACGCGGTGCGGGAGGAGAGGGGGGAGTGTTCCCTGGAGCACCTCAGGTCCCAAACCAGCGAAAGCGTCAAGGAGTACCTCTCCAAGTTCAAGGGGGTGGGCCCAAAGACCATATCCTGCGTGCTGATGTTCTGCCTCGAGAGGCCCGAGTTCCCAGTTGATGTGCACGTGTGGAAGATTGCCATCTCGCTTGGTTGGGTTCCGGCCCGCGCAACAAGGGAGCAGACCTATGAGCACCTAAACAGGAGGGTCCCGGACGACGTCAAGTACAGTCTTCACGTCCTTCTGGTGGAGCATGGGAAAGTGTACCAGAACGACGTGAAGCTGCTGAGGCCGTGTGTGAAGGAGGCACTCGAAGGGAGGGACGAAGGAAGGCTGGCGAGACCAATGTGATTGCGGCGTCCAAGTTTGTCAACTTTCGTTGGGAGGACAGGCCACGCTGCTGCGCCCGCACCCTCGTCCCGAACTAAAATCTTTTTCTTAGCTAGCCTTTTCTCTACAACAACATACACAAATTTTTTGACGTGTCCCACGAAGAATTTCACGCTCACTTCTTATTCAACAAGCTGGGCTGCATGGTCGCACTCATCAGCCTCTGCCAGGTCTTCCCGCCGATGTCGACCCTCCTGGCGGAGCTCACGATCAGGTCGATGGGAAAGTAGGCGGTGTGCGTGTTCACCATCCCGACGGTGACCCCAGTGAACCCGGCAAAAGCGGCGTGGACGGCGCCCTGCGCCAGCACATAGCAGTAGATCTTGTCCGAGGTGTTGGTCTCCACGGCCCTGATCATGTACGTCGGGTCGATGTACTTGAGGTCCACGGACTTCCTGCCCTTGTCTGATGAGAAGTAGCGCTTGATCTCATCGCGCAGGTAGCGGCCGACGTCCTCCAGGACTGGGTTCCCCGACGCGTCCTTCTCCGAGATGTTGGAGATCTCGTCCTGGTACGCCCCCTCGGCGACCACCACCACGCAGTGGCCCTTCTGCTCCAAGGTCCTCTCGATGTGGCTCAGGAGCCCGGCCTCGCCCTCGAGGTCGAACTTGGTCTCCGGGATGAGGCACACGTCCACCTCCCCCGACGCCAGTGACGAGTTCATGGCGATGAAGCCGGACTGCCTCCCCATCAGCTTGACCAGGCCGACCCCGCGGAAGGCCGAGGAGGCCTCCACGTACGCGGCGTTGATGGCCTTCACGCCCTCCTGGCACGCCGTGTCGAACCCGAAGGTCTTGTCGATGACGAGGATGTCATTATCGATGGACTTGGGCACGCCCACCACAGCGCAAGGGTAGTCCCTCTCCGCACACTTCCTCTGCAGAGCGGACGCCCCCGCGTTCCCCCCGTTCCCCCCGATCACGAAGACCATGTTGATACCGCGCTCCATGATCGAGTCGCAGATCTTATCCATGTCCGCCCCGCCCCTCGAGGTCCCCAGCAGGGTCCCGCCCTTCCTCTGAATGCCGTCCACCTCCCTCATGGTTAGAGAGATTGGCTGGTTCTCGTACGCGTAGAAGCCCCTGAAGCCGTACCTCACGCCCAGGATGTTCCCCTCCTTCACTCCGTACTGGTACAGGGTCTGCACGATTCCCCTGACCACATCATTGAGGCCTGGGCAAAGGCCGCCGCACGTCACGATGGCCGCCTTCACCGTCTTGGGGTTGAAATGAATGTTCTTCCTGGCCCCGGCCCTGTACGCCCAAGCGCTGATCGGGATGCAGATCTCCTCCTGGGCGTCGTAGATGGAAGCCCCGCCGCACGTGGCGCCGATGCTGTCGCTCGAGCCGTGGAAGAGCGACGAGATCGCGACGCGGTCCCTGTTCGACACGAAGCCCTGCAGGGAGTTGTTGTTGGTGAACTCGCTAATTGGGCTCGGGATGGGGGGTAGCTTGTCCCACAGGTTGTTGCACTGCAGCACGTCCTCCAGGTCGGTCTCGTAGCTGCCCAGAGGTGTCACCGACTTGGTCACCGACTTCGCCTTCTCCATGCGCACTTCCTCGTCCTCGCCAACGTCGCTGCCGTCCTTGGCGGAGACTCGGCACCTCCAACGCCTCCTGTCGGACCTGCCCAGCCGTTGGCCCGCTCCCAGGCGGGAGGGGACGGGTGTGGACTCCCTTACGACGGCGGTCGCCCTGCCCCTCGAGGCGTGGCGACTTGACAACAACATTTCGGTTTTCCGCTCTGCTCCGCTCGGAGCGCGCGCCGCCCTCCCCCGAATCGATTAGCTGGCTCTCTCCTCGCTCGGCTGCCCCAAATCGACTCCTCCTCCGCCTTCGTCTCGCTGTCTGTCTCTCGTTTGGACGGCCTTGGCACACCCCGCCTGCGCTATGGCTAGAGAAGATTCTCGCTTTTTGGTGGTGGTGGTGGGGGGTTATTTAGATATTTTGTCATGCGATCTTGTCATTCATGCCCTGAGCCTGAGCCTGAGCAGCCCAGGGACGCGCGGCGGGGTTCAGGCCCGGGGCTTGGGGCGCCAAGCAGCAGCAGGCCGCGCCGGCCGGCCAGCCGTGAAAACAAAATATCCAACAGAGAAGATAAATACATACAACATCATATTCAACTATATTGAACTCGTGAGTCTTTTTGACCGCACCGGCACAAGTGATGCTTCAGATCTGGGCCATCTGGTACGAAACCTGGCCGTCCGTCCTCTTGGACTTGGACCTCCTCCTGACGACGACGCTGGCGACGACGAACAGGACGAGGCAGGCCAGGGCGATCTCGGCGGTGTGCGTGGTGGTGAGCGGGTCCTCCTCTCCCTCCGTCTCTCCCTCGGCGCCCGTCGGCACCTCCAGGGCCCCGCGCTTCTCGCCAAAGTCGAAGCTCACGATGACCGGAAAGTGGTCCGACACGAGGGCGGGGTCGTACCCGTGGAAGATCTCGACCTCAGAGACGTGAGACGCCAGCTTCTTGGAGAGCAGCACGTGGTCGATCTGGCTGTACTCCCCTGAGCCATCCACCACGTCGTTCCCGTTCTTGTCCCACCAATTCGAGTATCTCTCGCCCTTGCTGATGTACTCCATCACGTTCACCAGGTCCGTCTTCCCGTCTTCCGTCTCGCCCCTCAAGATGGAGAGGACCTTGGAGGTGGGAACACTGTCCTGGACGTCCTGAAACTCGTAAGAAAAGTCGTTGAAGTCGCCGAAGACTACGACCTCGTGCCCCCTGTCGATCGACTCGCGGATGGAGTCCCTCGCGATCTTTGCCTGGCCCTCCCTCTTGGCGCAGCTGTACGGGTCCTTGGGGAAGGCCTTGAGGTGGAGGCTGTGGAAGGCCACCGTCATGCCGTTGATGTCGAAGTGGGCCACGTAGTTTTTGCTCAGCGTGGTCCTCTTGCCCTCCTTGGTGTACCCGCACGCGCTCCCCTCCACGGGGTAGGAAGCCTTGGCGTCCAGGCGGTACAGGGGCTCGGTGGGCGCCAGCTTGGTCAGCATCGCAACGTTCTGCTTGGTGGCGGTGTCGATCCCCTTCCTGAGCAGCGGAGAGTACTCGGAGACGCGGGAGCGGTCGATCACCTCCCTCAGTATGTTGCAATCCTCCACCTCGACCAAGTTCAGTATGTCTGCGTTCACCAGCTTGACGTACTCAGATATCTTGGAGATGTGGTCCTGGGCTCCCTGCTCCGTGCCACAGTGCTTCATGCCCGGGCAGGAAGTCTTCCCTGGGTGCCATGGCGAGTACGACGGGTCATCCTTCCCATCGAAGAGCCACTCCGCGTTTAGGGAGGCTATCTTGAGCTTGGACAGGCTATGCGTCCCGTTCAGCCCGTTAAACCCGGACTCCGGGCTTCGCACCTCCACCGTGTTGCAGTCGAAGCTCTCGCCCGACGCGGCGGCGGCCCGCGCGTAGCATGCCACGTAGACCCACGCGAGGAACACCACGTAGGCGGCGGACGCCCGCGCGAGGACCCTCTCCATGCCCATGGAGGTACCCATCTCTTCGCTCCGCTCCGCTCTCGTGTTCGCCTGCGCCCTCCTCCTCCTGCCGGGAGGGGGTAAAAACTGGAAGAATTTTGGTCTCACCAAGATTTCCATCGGAATGCACGCTGAGAGGCCTCTTCCCGCCCAACTGCGCCAAGAGTTTTTGCTGTCTGTTGCCGTCCCAGGGGCGCGGCGCGTGGCGAAGACAATAGAGGAGCCATGGACCAGTACACCCAGGCCGCCATGTCGTACCTGCGGTCGAAGCGGGGCGTGAGGAATGTGAACCATCTTTCTTGGACGGGGGTGTCCGAGGTAAGTCTGCTCCGCGCTCGACTGTGTGTCACCCTCCGGTGCTGACAAATCGACCTCTACTCGGTGTAGCTTGAGATAGCCAAGTGGGAGGACCAGAATCTGCCGCACGAGCTCCCGGAGGACTACAAGGCCTTCCTTCGCATCTCGAACGGGTTTAGGATGAAGTGGGACCTCCTGTTTCACGGCGAGCCCGTTCAGCTGGGGGACATGTGCATTAACAAGCTCAAGGACGTCCAAAAGATCGAACTGGACGTGTCGGCCAAGGACGACAGGTTAGTCGTTTGAATGCACCCGATCTCCGGAACCCCGCCCCCGCCCCCAGCGCTGACCTCGATCCGAGTCTCTCTCTCTCTCTGTCTCTCTCTCTCTCTCTCGATCAGGGAGCCCGTGGAGAAGTACCTCGCGATGAAGAGGAAATCCCCTCCCGTTGCCGCCTTTTCGATCGACAGGCACTGCAGGTGCGGCAGGGTCGCCCTGGTCTACTCCAAGAGGGAGGTGGGGAGCAAGGAGGCACCAGAGGTGTGGTTCCAGGACCTCGGCGGCCGGTGGAACTTTCTTTCAAAGACCTTCATCGTGTACTTCAGGATGATGGTCGCCCACCTCGGCCTGCCGAACTGGCAGTACAGATTCACGGAATACGGCATGGACCCCATCTCTACCCAGTGGTTCCACCTTATCGCGCCTGGGGACTTCACGTTGGACCTGAACGCGCCCAAAACCAGGGCCCAGGCCAAGGAGAAGGGGAGACCAACGTCCTCCAAGGCGGCGGGTTCGTCGGGCGCCTCGCAGGGCGGTCCCAAGGCCAAGTCCTCGGGGTCCAGGGGAGACGGCCTCAAGGTGGGGAGGCTGGGGAGGACCTCCTCGGTGGCCAGAGACAGGATACCCTCCGCGGGGCGGCGGAAGAAGCAGACCGACTCGACCTTGGTAAGGTCCTCGTACCGGGTGAGGCCATCCACCCGGTAGGGCGCGATGGGATGGGGGGGATGGGGGGGGTTGGAGAGAAACGTGAGTGGAGGGAGAAAGCAAAAAGAAAAAAAGTGTTCGGTATAGGACTAAAAGGTGTTGTTCTTCGCCAGGTCTGCGACGTAAGACACATACTTTAAGATGCGCTCCCTCTGCGCCCTCTTGGCCCTGATCGTGTTCCGCATCTCGACCCCGTCGATCCAGTCGCCCTCCCCCGCCAACCTGTCCTCCTCCTCGTCGAGCTCCGCGAACTCTCCCCTGAGGGCGTCCAGACGGGCCTCCACCTCTCGCACGAAAACGTCCTTCTCCATCCTGCTATCCAGGTACCCGTCGATTTGGGCCTGGAGCCTCGGATCGGCATCCGCCCTGGCAAAGAGCCCCGCCGCGCTTATCGGGTCCAGCCCGAGGTCCGCCCGAAGGAAGCTGCCGTCCAGGAGGTCCTTCACGCGCAGCAACCTCTCCGTCTCCCCGCCCTGCCCCTCGCCCTCACCTCCCTCGTCCAGCAGAAGGTCCAGGCACTCTCCCAGCAGCCTCATGGACGGAGACAGGTTGCGCTTCTGGTACTCGGCGAGGAGCTTGTCGTACAGCACGGACAGGGCCTTGCGCATGGCGGGGCCCCCAGACCCTTCCTCCCCTCCTGCGGTCTCTCCCCCGTGAATCCGGCGGTGCAGCACCGCGAGGGTCTTCCCATCCACGCCCCCGCTCTCCACCCCCTCGCGCACGGCATCGTCAAGGCTCGAGCCCGAGTGGAGCAGCCTCACAACCTGACGTATTCTCTCCTTCTCCTCCTCCCTCGTCACGGCCACCCCGTAGGCGTCGTAGGCCTCCAGGCCTCGAGCTCCCTCCGCCGCGTCGCTGGAGGTGGCCGAAGCGCTCGAGGCGGCCCTGTCCGAGTGTCCCCTGGGCGGCCGGACGAAGGCTCTGACTGCTGCCCGCGGGGCGGCGAAGCGCCTCGAGGGGCCCGAACGCACCGGCCTGCAGGGCTTTATCCATCCCATTCTCGTCGCGACTCTTTTTTCTTCTTTGATTCTCACGATCACCTTTTTTTCCAGGCCGGGGACCTGCCCTTCGATCTGAGATCTGTCGATTGTAACGCTGAAGGGGCGGGGAAGAGGAGGAGGATGCGCTAGGGCAAGTTCCGAAAAGCTTCGACGCGCGACGCGACGGCACGGGGAGACGATCACGATGAGGAGCAGAGACTTTTCGGTTGCGTCGACGATGACAAACCCGTTCCTGGTCCAGGCCGCGGAGAGCTGCGCGGAGGAGAGGGCGGTGGCGGTCTGCGAGGCTCACGTCGATCAGGAGGCCGTCGAGGTGAACCCCTTTGCCGCGCAGAGGAAGGGGAGCTGGTGGACCCCCTTCGGCGCCATATCGCGCTCCAAGAGCGGGAACGGATTCGTTTCAAGGCGGCCCACGGAGGTCGAGGTTTCCAAGGCAGCCTTCGACGTCGAGGAGGGCGGAAGTAGTTCCGACGGTCGGTGCTGCTCGATCTCGTGCTGTGCGAGTCAGCCGCAGGTGCGATTCGGGAACTTGTCCCCCCTACCCCCCAAACCTTTCTCTCTCTCCCCTTTTCTCTCATCGCCTCTTCTTTTTTCCTGGCGCACCGCGACTCAGGATCTGAAGCTGACGATGCATATATCCATTGCCTGCGTGCCCGCCCGCTCTATTTCTCCCGAAACCCAGATTTGCCAGCTGTGCCTTTACTCTCTGTGCGCCACCCTGATCATCGGGACGGGAGCCCTGGCCTACTACTTTGTCAGAGAGCACCACCACCAGTGATGAGTGCAGGCGAAGAAAAAAAATCGTAAATTATTTCTCTTTTCGTGTTTCAGCGTTATTTTTTTTCGTCCCCTTTTCGCTCGCATCAAGTGCTGTGCGCTCACCGGGACGCTGAATCGATATGTTCCCCGTCGACCTCCATCATCGGGAGAAGGAGGGCGCGTGCGTCGGTGCGGAGGTGTGGAGACTATGGCGTACGAGGACACGCGCGTTGGAAGAAGAAATGAAGGAAGAGGAGAAACCAAACGAGCGGGAGCGGGACGAGAGGCCAGCTAGGAGGTCGGGTGGCTTTCGGGCCGAAAAAAATAGAGAGAAAGAGAAGAGACCTCCCCTCCCCTCTGGTTGACCATAAAACCAAAAAACCATGAAATTCTCGCATCTCTTGAAAGTTACGATCAGATCCCGTTGTTCCAAGAATTTTGTAACGGATGTGCGATTTCTACACGCGGGGTTCGAGATCGAGAATTTTTCGATCCGAGGGAACGTTTTCATGGTCGTGAGGGGAGACGGTGGCGGGCGGCACAGAAACCAGCACAGCCCAGTCGCCCACGCAGCGATCAGAAGAAGCACCCCTCGATCGACCGACCACGACAACGAAGATGATGATGAAGAAGCTCGCGACGGTTGGCCTGATTGGCCTGGGCCTTGTCTCCGCGCCAAACGCCGTGTTCGGCCGCTCGCTGCTGCAGGAAGAGGCGTCAGACCTTCCGCTCGGCATGACAGAGGGGCAGCTCGCCGACATCAGCAATGCCGTGACCGAGTGCTCCGGCGACTGGTCGGACATCGAGGCGCTGTGGCAGAACGAGGTCGCCGACCTCATCGCGCTCGTCGAGGCCGAGACCTCTACGGTCACCGCGCAGTCCAAGGACAAGGCCGAGGCCGAGACCGTCGTCGAGGAGGTCGCCAAGGTGGACTACGGGAAGCTCGCGCTCGCGGTGCTCGAATCGGAGGAGTGGGACGCTCTGATGGCCAGCGAGGAGCTCGCGGCCCTGTCCGAGGAGATGGAGTTGGACTGCGTCATGAAGAACGAGGCGTTCGCCTCGCTCTTCCAGAACATGCTCGCGAGCAACGGGATTGACGAGTCCTCGCCCATGCACGCCGTCGCAAAGCAGGCTCCCGCGATCGCGGGGGGCTACTACGCGTGCGGCGGCCGCATCAAGCCAGTGCTTGAGTTTGTTGAAGGCGTTGCGCCTGGCATGCTTGGCGGCGGCGGCTTCGATCCCATGTCCGTTTTGGCCGCGCCAGAGTTCATGGCGCTGCAGGCCTCGGGCTTTGACATGGCGTGCTTCTTCGGCGTGCCGGAGGTCTCCGGTCTCCTCGGATCCATCATGGGATAGATCCCCCCCTTCTGTTTGCCTTGCATGTTGTTTTACATTGCCTTGTTTTAATCAAGCGTTGCCTTCTTCCTGGACACCGAGAACGCCACAATCTTGTCACCCGCCTTCCAGTCCTCATACGGCGCACACCCTATGCCGCACTCGGATCCCTCGACGACCTCGCTCACATCGTCCTTCACGATCCGCAGGCTGGTGACGTCGCCCTCGTATACCTGGCGCTTCTTGCGCATGACCTGAACCCTGCTGGTGTTCTGCACCACGCCGTCCGTGACCTTGCAGCCCGCGACCTTGGAATTGTTGCTGCCAAAGACGGCCAGGACTTCGGCCTCGCCGACCTGGTCCAGCACCACCACGTCCTCCAGCAGCGAGACCATCGTGCTCTCCACATCCTCAATCAGGTTGTAGATGATGTCGCTCGAGTAGATCTTGACGCCGAGCTGCTTGGCGTGCGCCAGCACCTCCTCCGACGGGGTGACGTCGAAGCCCACGATCTGGGCGTCCGAGGTGGATGCGAGATCCACGTCGCTCTGGGTGATGTCCCCCGTGGCGCTCAGAAGGTACCGCAGGAGGACCTTCTCCTGAGGGAGCTCCCTGAGGGAGCCCTTGACCGCCTCGAGCGAGCCGCTGGCCCCGGCCCTCAAGATGATGTTCTGTACCTTCAAGTCGTTCTCCGTGCCCTCGAACCCGTCGAAGGAGCCGAAGCTCATGAACGACCCGGAGCTCTGCTCGCTCAGCCTCGCCTTGCGCTCCTTGTCCAGGGCCTTCTCCGCCATCTCCCTTGCGGTCTGCTCGTCCTCCACAACCTGGAAGGCGTCCCCCGCGCTCGGCACATTGTTCAGGCCGATCATCTGCACCGCGAAGGAGGGTTTGACCTCATCCCGGCTCTCCCCCGAGGCGTCCGTCATCGACTTGACCTTTCCGTACCCGGTGCCCGCAGCCACGACGTCCCCAATCTTCAGGCTGCCCGCCTGCACGATGCACGACGCGATTGGCCCGCAGGACTTGTCCATGTTTGCCTCCAGGATGGTGCCCCTGGCCGGCACGTCGCTCACTCCCTTGTACTCGTAGACCTCTGACAGCAGCACAATGGAGTCCAGGAGCTGGTCAACGCCCTCGCCAGTCTTGGAGCTCAGAGGAACCACCACAGTCTCCCCTCCCCACTCCTCAGGCAGCAGGTTGATCTGCGAGAGCTCCTGCTTGACCCTCTCGACCTGAGCGCCCGAGACGTCCATCTTGGTCACAGCGACGATGATGGGAACCCCCGCGGCCTGGGCCTGCTGCAGGGCCTCCTTGGTCTGGGGCTTCACCCCGTCGTCCGCGGCCACAACAAGGACGGCAATGTCTGTCACGCTGGCCCCCCTGGCCCTCATCGCGGAGAAGGCCTCGTGCCCCGGCGTGTCCAGGAACGTGATCCAGCTGGAGTTCACATTGATGCTGTACGCGCCGATAGACTGAGTGATGCCGCCGGCCTCCCCCTCCGCAACCTGGGACTTCCTCAGCCTGTCGAGTAGGGAGGTCTTGCCGTGGTCCACGTGGCCCATGATGGCCACCACGGGCGGTCTCGCCTCCTGCTCGCCCTCCGTCACGTCCTCGTCCCCCTCGAAAGTCACCTTGACCACCGTGTCTTCGCTTTCCTTCTCCAGGACCTCCACGCCGTACTCCTCCGCGACGAGCGTCACGCTCTCCGCGTCAATGATCTGGTTCACGGTGGCCATCTTTCCGTTCAGGAACAGAACCTTCACGATCTCGGTGGGGTCCACCGCCAGCTCGGTCGCTAGGTCAGACACGGCCATCCCCTCCTCCGGGACCTCGAAGATCTCCTGCCTCACAGACTTTGTGATGCGGCTCTCCCTGAGCTCCCTCCTCTGAGCCCTCGCAGAGCGCTTCTTCTCGATCACGTTGCCCGATACGCCCCTGCCCCCCCCGCGCCCCCCGTTCCTGCCTCTACCACTAAAACCGTTGTTCCCGCGGTCGTTGTTGTCTCGCCTCCTCCGCTGTGGCGGGTTGTATCCAAACTTGATTCCCTGGACCAGAATCTCGTTGTTCTCGTTACCCCGCGAGTTGCCGGCCAGAACCTCATTGTAGGCAGCCGCGGCCTCGCGCAAGATCCCGAGGGCCTGCTGGACGGCGTCCGCGTCCGTCTTTCGGTTCGGCTTGACCGTGAAAATCCTCTTCTTCCCCTCGTCCCTGCTGTCGATGCGCACGTTCGCCCTTTTGCTCACCGCGCGCACGTGGGCGCCCTTCTTGCCGATGAGGAACCCTGCGACCTCTCTTGGGAACTCGATCGTCTTCACCGCGTTAGGTGGAGAGGACACCGCCTCCACCTTGGCCGCGCACACCACGGACGATCGAGCCCTCCCGCCCGCGGCCAAGGCGTGACATGCTGGGGCAACGCGCGCCCCCCCGGTCAGACAGGGACGGCACGCCGCCCTCGCCAAACACCTCGCGGGGTGGAGTTGGTCGGGCGCCGGAGCCCTCGCCGCTATCCTGAACCCAGCCCCCCTCGTTCCCGCAACCCGAACTCCCATCTCCCCGCTATAAGGTCCCCCCCCTCTCCCTTTCGTACCCCTCTCCCCCCCCTGGTAGGCCGCTCGGTCGAGCGCGCGCGCGAGAATTGGGCGCGCTGGCGAGCTCCGTCGCTTCCCAATTCCTCGAGACTCCTGGCCGTCCTCCTCTCAACTAGTTCTCTCTCTGTCACTGCCTGCGCCCTGTCCTCTGCACCCCCTGCGCTTTTCTTCTGCCTTCCCTTTGCGTGCGCCTCGTAAGCCCCTCGCCCCGTAAGGCCCCTTATCCTCTTGGCCACGAACGTGGGGTGTGAATCCAACTTTCCCAAATGGAAAACTTTGCCGGCCCAGCAGGCCCAGCAGCAGGGTGGGGGGGGGGGGGGGACGGGGCAGGGGGGGGGATGACCAGACCTTGTCGTCAGGGCCGCCGGGGGGCGAAGGGGGGGGGGGGAACCCCCGTCATCGGATCCAATGGGGTTCGCCCC
>Ga0160423_10001968_pt1 | contig 17197 bp, 15 predicted proteins | sample CRUFie14St8metaG_FD_108191 | JGI IMG/M metagenome (GOLD analysis project Ga0160423, IMG submission 108191) | Marine microbial communities from the Costa Rica Dome - CRUD Field 142mm St8 metaG | ecosystem: Environmental > Aquatic > Marine > Oceanic > Photic zone | place: Costa Rica: the Eastern... | reverse complement strand
TTAGTAGCGTCACGAGAATGACCGACTCTTCCCGGCCGAGGTGGCGTTGGTACCATTTTTTTAATGTGTCGATCATCTGCATTTACCCTTCTTGGCAACCCGCTACGTATCTGTATCTGAAGCTCATTTCACTGCGTTTACCGTCAGCTTGATTGCCGTCACCTCGTTATGCGCTTCCCAACTCACATTGTGACCTTCGAGACGCGCAAAGGTTTCAAAATCTTTGGGAGCACTTGGATCCGTGACTAAGATCTCAATGGCGTCGCCAGGATTGCATTCGGCGATGGCCCGTTTAGCCATGAGCACGGGCATCGGGCATCGTTTACCGCGTGCGTCGACCCTGCTTGCAATAGCCATCTCATTAACCCTGTTTGCCCCGCGGTAAGTATACCTCCATAGGGAACCAAGCTTCCCTACTTTTGTCACACTGAGACACGCGTATCGGAGGAAAGTCAGTTAAAGTCTGTGCATGCTCTATCGATGTTCTAAACCGTTCACCAAATTTCTTGCCGCTGCCCTTGCGACAGTCTTGGTTCTAATCAGCGTCACAGGTACATGGGCGGAGACCGACGAGCTTAAGATTCCGAATTTAGGAGCTGCGAGTACAAGTCTTTACTCGGAGCAATACGAGCGCCGGCTCGGCAGTCTCTGGCTGAAGGTATTCAGAGCTCAGGCGCCAGTGCTCGACGATCCGCTGCTCGCGGATTACATCGAGAACCTGATCTTCGAGCTTGTTCTACACAGCGAACTGCGAGACCGGCAACTCCAGTTAGTGGTCGTCGATAATCCAACAATTAATGCCTTTGCGGTGCCCGGAGGTATCATTGGGGTCCACAACGGACTTATTCACCACGCACACTCAGAGGATGAGCTGGCTGCTGTTCTCGCCCACGAAATTGCACACCTGAGCCAGCGGCATTTCTCGCGTCAGCGAGAACAAGCGGCCAACCAAAACAAACTCACCATTGCGGGTCTAATGGCGGGCATTGCGCTGGCAGCGACGGCGGGTAGCGATGCGGGACTCGCCGCAATGACAGCAACGCAGGCCGCCGCTCAGGACTCACGCCTGCGTTATAGCCGAGCCAATGAATCTGAAGCAGATCGCGTCGGTCTTAAAACGCTCGTGGCATCAGGTCGAGACCCCCACGCCGCCGCCGATATGCATGAACGGATGCTTGCAGCACATAGGCTGTACAGCACAAATCGACTGCCGGAGTTTTTACGCACACATCCACTCTCTGAGAAGCGGGTGGCCGATATGCGTAATCGTGCCCGATCCGAACGCCGTGTGATTAGACCAAAGAGTTTTGATTTTGAGCTGATGCAAGCACGTGTTCGCCAGCAGCTCGCTCAAAGCCCAGTAGATGCCCTCAATTTATTTCGCGACCAAACTGCAAGAGGCGGTACCGAGGCAGCGGCGGGCTGGTATGGCCTTGCATTAGCCCACATCGAGGCGGGACAACCCGTTAAGGCGAGACAGGCATTAGAAAAAGCGATGCGTCCCGACCCTGACAATCTCGCCTTCGTCATTGCGAGTAGCGAGATTGATACTGCGATGGGCCAGCATGAACGAGCGATTACACGCCTTAAGAACAGACTGAGCCTGTCGCCGGGAAACCACCCGCTCACCATCGCCTACGCTGACGCTCTGTGGCAGGCAGGCCTTCCCCATGTCGCGGCTCAGTTATTAAAAAATCAAAGCAAGAAGACGCCGGAAGACCCCGGTGTGTGGTATCGGTTGGCAGAGGTTCAAGGACTGGCAGGCGACATTATTGGTTTGCACCAGTCTCGCGCTGAGTACTTTATTTTGGTGGGCGCGCTGGACTCAGCCCAGAATCAGCTGAGCTACGCACTTAAATTGGTTAACAATAACTTTACGCAGTCGGCGACAATCAACGAGCGATTGCGTGACGTGATGGATATCAGGGATGAGCTAGAGAACTCTTAAGCGCGTCCCACCACACCGGTATTAAGCGACTGCGCAAACGACAACATGCGATCAAGTGGACGCATGGCTCGCTCAGCTAAAGCAGGTTCAACAAAAATTTCTCTGCCCTGAGGTCGCTCTAGTACCTGCGCGAGAAGCTCGAGTTCATTCATAGCCATCCAGGGGCAATTAGCACAGCTGCGACAGGTAGCGCCCTTGCCTGCGGTGGGCGCGATGAGAAATATTTTATTGGGGGCGGCTTTCTGAAGCTTATAGAAAATACCCTGGTCAGTCGCCACGATAAACTTCTCGTTGGGCAACTCAATAGCCGCCTTGATGATCTGTGTCGTCGAGCCAATTTGATCTGCAATCTCGAGTACTGAAGCGGGAGACTCCGGGTGTGCGAGAACCGCAGCCTCGGGGTGTACTTGCTTCAAATCTAAAATACCTTTGGCTTTAAACTCTTCGTGGACAACACAGGCGCCATCCCACACCAAGATGTCCGCACCGCTCTCGCGGCGCACGTAATCACCAAGATGCCTATCGGGTGCCCACAGAACTTTTTTGTCGTTTTCCGCGAGATGTTCTGCCACGTCGAGTGCAATACTCGATGTCACTACCCAGTCCGCACGTGCTTTTACCGCTGCTGACGTGTTGGCATAGACCACGACATCGCGATCGGGATGTGCGTCGCAAAATGCTGAGAACTCGTCGATGGGACAACCCTCATCCAGCGAGCAGGTGGCCTCTAACGTCGGCATCAATACACGCTTATTGGGCGTCAAGATCTTTGCGGTCTCGCCCATAAATCGCACCCCCGCAACAATGAGTGTATCTGCAGGATGATCTCGTCCAAAACGCGCCATTTCCAAGGAGTCCGATACACAACCACCCGTCGCTTCAGCTAACGCCTGAATCTCGGGCGCGGTGTAGTAGTGCGCGACAATAACAGCGTTATGGGCTGCTAGCTGCTTTCGAATACGATCCTCGAGTTCAGCCGTATGCTCAGCGCCACGCCGATTTGGCACGCTGGCAAGGTGCGACTGCACCTGCTCTCTAATTTCCCGCAGTTTTTGATCAGCGATCGACACGCAAAAAAGCCTTCCCAATAACCATTGGGTATTTTAACTCCATATAAGAAATGTGACAGCCTGAAGTTCAGGGTTTGCCGCACTGCATAGCTCAAACTTTAAAAAACAATGAAGGCATCGCAGTCATCTGCGATAAATATTGGTGCCCTTGCGTCGGGTGAACAGCTGACAGCCATCGACGCCGCGGCTGGATATAATCATGCATCGATGGCCAATGAACAAAAGAAAAAAGCTCGAGAGCCTCGCTCGTGTCAGCTTACGGCAACTGCTTACGAGCCATGCGCACATTCGATCGCAGCTATTTAGCGGCGCTTAAATATAGGCGCTCGTTTTTCTCGCAAAGCGAGCAAGCCCTCTGAAAGATCCGTCGATTGACTGCACTTATCCGCCATCGCTTGGGCCGAAGTATGATCGAAACGCCCTTCCTCTACAGACTTGATGATAGCGAGCATTGAAGCTATAGAGAGTGGTGCCAGACCGGTTAGCCGCTCGATGAGGGCTTCCGAATCTGTTTCGATCTCAGCCGGTGGCAGTAACCAGTCGAAAGCGTTTTGCTGGGCGAGCTCCTCAAAACTCATAGACTCTGTCGTCAGCAGCAGTTTACGTACCAAGGTGCTCCCAAGTCGCTGCGTCATGCGCTGGATACCCTTCACGGGGTAACAAAGACCAACAGAGGCAGCGGGAATTTTTAGGTGCTTACCCGTCACACCGATACGAAAGTCACAGCTGAACAGCAACTCTGCGCCACCCCCAAAAACATCTCCCTCGACAATCGCGAGGCTAGGCATCGCAAGCGAGGCGATGGCGTTTGTCATGGACAGAAAATCATCACCGGCCATTGTGCCATCGGTGATCTCCTTGAGATTGGCACCTGCGCAGAAAACAGGTCCCTCGGATCGGATGACGAAGAGCCGGCAAGTATCCGGGATACTGTCGATCGCGGACTTCACCAGACTGATTTCTTGCGAGCCGATGGCATTTCTTCGCTCGGGAGCGCACAAGCAAAGCCTGCCGACATCACCTTTCATTTCAAATCTAATTGCGTCCGTCATTCTCAAACTCCACAGCCCTCACGCTATTGTTGCACGTCTCTTTTCGCACCATCCATGGACAGGTTCAAAAAAAATACTTAAAGTTCAAATTCTCGAACGGCGAGAATCTCTCGGCCCAATCCACGGTCCAGTTGGAATAAATGGTGCGCTCAGAACAGACATCTCCGAGTAGAAATTCCAAAGCGAGTTCACCCTTCAGTCGTGGCACGCAACACCGAGCTAAACGGGCAGCTATTCTGTCGCGCGCAGCAAAGCTTTTTAACACCAAGGGTGCACGTTCGACGACACTAGCAGATGTGGCCAATAAACTCGGACTGACCAAGACCAGCCTCTACTACTACGTTAGGACCAAAGAAGATCTTATTTACCAGTGCTATCAAAGCGCGCTTGCCAGACTACATCAATCGCTTGACGAGGTAGAAGCGGAGACGGATGACTCGCTCGAGCGCGTCTTGCGAGCCATGGAGCGGCACATTGAAATTAGTTTGGACTCCTTGGCAGGACGCGGCGATTATTATGCGGCTCCACTCGAGATAGCCGTTTTGCCGTTCGATCAGCAGTCGTTTCTAGAGCAAGAATACCTCCGAATGTTCAAACGGTTTCGCGGTTACCTGCGAGACGGTATCGGGCAAGGCGTGATTCGTAAATGTCACACGACCAGCACCGCCCGAGCACTCTTAACAGCGCTTGATTGGTCTTTTTATTGGCTTTACGAAATGCCAGAAGCTGAGTCAGAAGACGCGGCCGTAAAGATAAGGGCGCTGTTCACTGAGGGGTTAGTTCCGCGCAGCGTGGACTTTGAGTGGAAAACGCGAAACGCCAACTCGCTTGCTCAGGCCAGCCAAGGCTTTAACCGCGAAGCTCAAAATAGAATAAAGCAGGAGGCATTTCTCAGAGCCGGAACGCAACACTTTAACCGGAAAGGGTTTAGCGGTACCTCTCTCGATGACATCGCCGAATCGCTAAGTGTTTCTAAGGGCGCTTTCTATTACCATTTTGCGAACAAAGAAGCCCTTCTAGCTCAGTGTTATGAGTTCACGCTTGATCAGTTTGAGAGAATCATCTCGCAGGTCGAGCTATCCAGTCTGTCTCCAATTGATAAGCTCTGCGCTGTTTGTACCGAAATCTTCGAATTGCAGAATTCGGATCGAGGTCCACTTATCCGTTACAATACGATCACCGCGCTGCCACCCGACCTTCGCAGAGTGATCTTAAATCGAACAGATGAGACACATGGCAGACTGGGCAAGATGATGGCAGCTGGCATTTCCGAACAATCAATTGAAAACAAAAGTGTGCTAATAACGCGGCATCTTTTGTTCAGTGCTATCAACGCAGCAGTAGGAATAGATCAATGGCGGCGTATTGATGACGTTACGGACGCTGCTCACGATTTTTTTGATGTCTTTTTCTTGGGCTTAAAGCCGAGATAAAGCACAGAGGTAACCATGGGCTCTAAAGAAATTATCAGGCACACCTTTCCTGAGGTGTTAGACATCATCACACCAAAGCGCGTAGGCGATTATTGGTTCATTGGTGACAGCCTACGCCCACAGTTTCGGCTATTCGGTGGTCAAGTGGTTGCTCAGTGCTTACTCGCAGCGTACGAAACGGTTGATGATCACCTCACCGCACACTCAATGCACTGCTATTTTTTGCGGGCGGGCAATGCGGATCTACCCATTGAGCTCGAGGTTGACCCTATCCGGAATGGTCGATCCTTCTGCACGCGACGAGTCGTCGCCCGACAGAATGGCGAGGCAATTTTCAATACCTCGATCAGCTATCACGTGGAAGAGGAGGGTATGTCTCACTCGTTAAGCATGCCCGAGGTCATTTCACCCGAGGAAGCGATAGCCCTAAATGCGCAGCGGGTTAACAATATCCCCCTTAATATGCTTGATCTGTTCGGCGTCACTCGCGAGCGTATTACCGAGCGCCTGCCCGAGGCCCAAGAACCCATTGCACAATCATGGTTTAAAGTCATAGGCCCCTTCGATAGCTGTGTCCGCAAACAGCAAGCAGCGCTAGCAATGATCTCGGACTTCTCGCTATATAGCACCGCGTTCTCGGCCTTCCCCTACGAACAGCCCGAAAAGGTGTTTATTGGCGCCAGTCTTGATCATGCGATCTGGTTCCATGAGGTGCCAGATATGAGCGACTGGATTCTCTACGATACGCACAGCCCCTGGTCTGGCGGCGCACGCGGTTACAATAGAGGCTCCCTATGGAGTCGCGATGGAAAGTTGATCGCATCAACTGCGCAAGAAGGCTTGATGAGACTTCGCAGGGATCGCAAATAATAAGAGCGCTTAAAGCCCGCTAGTTGATGCGGGTTTCCATTTGCTGGCCCAATCGAATCAGTGAAAGCTCTCCGCCTTCCAGCTTAAGCTCGTGAAATGAGGCATTCGCAGGGTAAACCTGGAGTACCTCTGGCTTATTTTCAATCTCAGCTATAACCGCGTTGATGACCAGAAAGTGGCAAAAAACCACCGTAGGCCTAGTCACTTCTTGCAAACCCGAGACGATGTCTTGGCGCCACGCCCATAAATCGTCTGATTGCTCTGACCAGTCCTGGCACATGAACTCCTGTAACCAGGCCTTGCGACCACTTAGCGGAACAGGCGAACGTACTTCGGAGAATCTTAGATCGACCCGCACACCTCCACCAAGCTTACTCGCAAAGGCAGCTGCCGTTTCCTGTGCGCGGCGCAACGGACTCGAAATTAACTGCGCACCCGTGGGCACAATATCCATCAGCGCGGTTGCGGTCTCCTCGGCCTGCGACTGACCGAGATCAGACAGCCCAGGGTCTGGGTCCTTTTCCCAGCTAGCAGCAGCCTCTCCGTGCCTCACAATCCAAATCTGTGTCATCGGTAGGACACCAATCGCTCCTGTAACTGAGCGCTCATTAGATGCAAATGCCCCACGTCGTTAAAGGCTGACAACGAGCACTTCCTCGAATTGAAGATAATGCGGGTAATCGAGCAGTTAAATACGGGCTCGTAAAACTCATACACACGATCAGACGTCAGTTTAAGCACGTGACCCACCATAGTGGCGACGGTGCCACCCGAGGTGAAGATGGCCGAATTAGTACCCGACTGTGCGGACAACATGGCTTCCTCAAAGGCACTGACCACACCACCACTGTAGTCTGCCCAACTCTGGATGCCGTCGATATCGCACTCGGGGCTTACCCAATAATTGAAGACCGCCTCGATAATCTTCTGGAAAGACTTTGTGTCAGTATCCATCGCGGCGACTAGATCAGCAAAGCGCGGGTCCCGCTCAATCAAGACCGGCATCATGACTTTAATTTGCTCGTCGGTCTGAACTTCGTTAAATCTAGGGTCAATCACCAAATTTGGTGCATCTTCCAGCTGATCGAGCACCCGCTGTCCTGTCTCGCGCTGTCGTGAAAGATCGCCACTATAGGCCGAACTAAGGCGTGTACCCATTTGACGCAGAAATTCGCCGGTAAGATTGGCCTGCCGCTGACCCAAAAGTGACAGCTGATCATAGTTATCGGCGCCAAATGACGCCTGACCGTGCCGAATAATTAAAAGATTAGCCATAAAAAATTTCGCCTAGCGCTGGAAACGCAATTTGCCAGAATACGGGAAAAAGTCCTCAACAAAGCCATCCCTAAGTTTCTTTTGAAGATTGGTCCAAAAGCTCGCCTCGTAAAGATCACTATGGAGCTGATCAAACGCCTTGCGTGCTCGCGCGTTACCTGAAAAAAATAGCCGGAACTCCTCTGGAAACACATCGTTTGGCCCAACCGAATACCAGGGCTGACCGGACATTTCCTCAAACTCATCCCGCGGCGGGGGAATCTTTCGAAAGTTAATGTCCGCCAGCGGCTGAATTTCATCATAGTCGTAGAAAACCACACGCCCGTGACGCGTTACGCCAAAGTTTTTAAGCAACATGTCGCCCGGGAAAATATTAGCCGCCGCAAGCTCTTTGATTGCATTGCCGTAATCGAGCATGACCGCATACACCTCCTCGTCAGACGCGTCTTTCAAATACAAGTTTAGTGGCTGCATACGCCGTTCGACGTAGCAATGCTTGATGATGAGTGCGCGTCCATTGATCTCAAGCTGCGAGGAGCAGGTCACCTCTAGCTCTTCCATGAGTTCGTCCGAGAAGCGCGAGGCATCAAATACCAGATTGGCGAACTCCTGCGTATCGGCCATTCGCCCAGCCCTGTCCCAACGCTTTACTAACTGGTACTTATCGCGCACCTCTTGATGCGTAACTTCCTTCGGCGGCGTAAACCTATCCTTAATAATTTTGAATACATATTCATAGGACGGCAGCGTAAATACCGCCATAACCATCCCTTTGATACCGGGCGCCGGTATAAACGCATCCTCAGTCGAACGCATGTGACGCGATGCGGTGCGGAAGTAGTAGGTTTTTCCGTGCCGGTGATGACCAATACAGCTGTAAATCTCTGAAACCGCCTTGCGGGGCATGAGCTGCTGCAGGAATAGCACGTACTGTGACGGAATCGATGCATCGACCATAAAGTAGGTTCGTGTGAAAGAGAATAGCTTCGAGATGATGTCAGAGCCCAGCAAACAGGCGTCAAGGTAAACACTGGGCTGATCTTGATCCTCAGTGTGCAGCATGGGGAGAACGAATGGAATCTGAAGACCTCTGCCTGAGACGCGACCCACAATGTAAGCGGCCTTGTTTCGGAAAAAGTGGTGCTCCAAGGCGTGCAATTCAAGATCAGCTCGATAATCGTAGCCTGCGTCTTCAACGGCGGCGGTCATGACCTCGGAAACGCGCGCGACCTCGCGCTCGCAGTCTTCGTAAGGCAATGACATGCCGTAGTCGAATAGCAAATTGGTAACAGCAGCTTTGAAATCACCCTTCGTACGGTACTGGTTCAGTACGCGACGAACATCCACTGGTGGCATGTCGCCTTGCGGCGAGAAGACAAACGCATAGTCGTCTCGAATCCAGCGATGCTGGAAAACGGCGTTGAAAATGCTGTTGTAGAAGGTTTCTGCAATCTCAAAGTTCGTCATGCCGCGAACAAGTTCAGCATAGAGATCTCGAGTCTCAGCCCAGAAATCGAGGTCATGAAGCCGATCCTGAGCGATGTACTCGACGACATCTATCGTCTCGAGAACCTGAAGCTTGTAGATATCGATGCGTCGCATCGACGCATCTTGTGTCGCACGCCATTCGGCGTTTTCAAAGCGGGTGCGAGCGGAGAGTGTAATGTTCTCAAACTCAGCAAAATAGGCGGTGAAGCCATTTAGAATGGTGCGGGCTAGCCGGGACTGTTTGTCCATGGCGGAGAGTCTACTTGCCGACAGGATCCGTGAACAGACGTCTCAGTTTACGCATACCACCTAACCAGCGCTCATAGCTGTGAGCTTTGTTCTGGCGATACTCCTCTACCTCGGGGTGCGGCAATATCAGGAAAGACTCAGCGTCCAGGCCCTGTATCACTGCTTCCGCAACCGCTTCGGCAGACAACATACCATCTACACCAGCGACGCCACCACCATCAGTACCGGCCGTCATTGCCGTATCGACTGCTTGGGGGCAGAGGCAGCTAACTTTAATACCGTCATCACCGTGCGTGATCGCCAAACTCTCAGCAAACGACACAGCCGCATGCTTGGTCACGGAGTAGGGAGCAGAACCGATTTGTGCGAGCAATCCAGCGGCTGATGCCGTATTGAGGAAGTAGCCCTCACCCCGGGCAATCATCTTAGGTAAGCAAGCCCTCGCAGCATAAACATGGGACATCAAATGAATCTCCCACATGCGTTGCCAGAGTACATTATCTGCACCCGTGGCCCACCAGGGTTCTCCATCAACACCACCAATACCAGCGTTGGAGCAGAACAGGTCTATATGACCGTGCTCAGCCTCCACCGATGCAACGAGCGCCGCAATCGCGCTCTCGTCTCTGACATCAAGAGCATGGGCCTGAGCACCGATTTCAGCGCCCACGGCAGACACTATGTCGGCCTTTAAATCGGCAATAACAACGGCTTTAGCACCCTCCGCGATAAAGCGCGTGGCAAGTGCATAGCCAATACCGCTGGCACCACCCGTCACAACACAGATTTTGCCAGCAATCTTCATACTTAAGCCGCCACGTAGGTGCTTTCGATGAACTTGCTGCGGTGGAACGTACCATCGCCCAACGTCGTATTGATCATCATGAGACGCTTCGCGTAATGACCAATATCGAGCTCATCGGTAATGCCCATACCACCGTGCATTTGAATCGCTTCACCGTAGATCAGCTTACCGTTACGATCGATCAAAACCTTGAGTGCGTGAATAGTTGCCTCCGCTGACACAGGATCAATTTTGTACTCGCATAACGCCTTGAACAGCAGCGACTTCGCCTGCTCATAGGCCATCATGCTATCGACCATGCGATGTTGCAGCGCTTGAAATGAACCAATAGCGACACCGAACTGCTCGCGCGTTTTGGTGTATTCAAGTGTCTTCGTATTGAGCGTACCCATGATGCCGACAGCTTCTGAAGCGAGCGCAATGAGTGCTTCACTCACCACTTCATTCACAACGGAGGCTGCGCCTCCCTCAGTACCGAGCAAAGCGCCAGCGCCGAGCTGGACATCATCAAATGTTATATTCGCAACACGCTGCGCATCCATCATGGGGTAACAGACCTTCGATACGCCTTCCGCCTTGGCATCTACGAGGAACAACGAAAGACCGTCCTCATCAAATTGACCACCTGACGTTCGCGCAAGTACCACTAGCTTGTCGGCGTTCTCGCCATTGAAGACAACGACTTTTTCACCGTTTAGGGTGTATCCGTCACCGCTCGCCATTGCGGTCGTTTTACAATCGTTGATTGCAAAGCGACTTTGGCGCTCAACATAAGCGAAGGCGCCTAGCATCTCGCCACCAATGACACTCTCTAAGATCTCGGTGCGCTGTGCTTCGTCACCAGCGCGTGAGACAACGCCACCAAACAAAACGACAGTGGGGAAGAAAGGCTCAACCACAAGGCCTTTACCCATTTCTTCCATGACGACCGACATATCGACGATATTGCCACCAAAACCGCCATCCGCTTCGGAAAACGGAATTGATAACCAACCGAGCTCGGCGAATGTCTGCCAGTTTTCACGACTCATGCCCTCATCACTATCGACGATAGCCTGACGCGTATCCCAGTCATAATCATCCTGCACAAATCTCGCGATCGAATCGCGAACCATTTGCTGTTCTTCTGTGTAATCGAAGTTCATGTTGTCATTACTCCCTCGGGAAATGCGTCCTTACTCAAGGCCAAGTACGTACTTGGAAATGATATTCTTCTGAACCTCATTAGAGCCACCATAAATTGTTGCTGCTCGGCCGTACATAAAGGCGCGACGCGCATCAGAACCGAATTCGTGACCCAGTACCTCCGGATCCATATCGGTTGGCAATACGCCCTGATAGTAAGCGGCAATCTCCATACGAAGCTCCTGAGTCGCCTGCTGAAGCTCAGTTCCTTTAATCTTCAGAAGCGAGGACTCGGGTCCCGGAAAACCACCTGCAGCCATGGTCGCCAAGGTGCGGAGTTCGGTGAATTCGAGCGCCATAAGTTCGACCTCGATATCTGCCATACGCTGCTGGAAACCGGGATCATCCATCAACCGCTGACCACCGTTAACTTCGTTGGCAGCTGCTTCTTTGATGAGACGCATATTGCGCTTGATGTCAGCAACACCCGCTATACCCGTTCGCTCGTGCGCCAAAAGTGCCTTCGCTACGGTCCAGCCTTTCCCTACCTCGCCCACCACGTTCTTCGCAGGAACGCGAACATTATTGAACTCCACCTCGTTGAGGTTGTGCTCATTGTCGATACCGATGATCGGGTTAACCTTAATGCCTTCTGACTTCATGTCGACCAGGATGAAGGTGATACCCTCCTGCTTCTTGCCGCTATTGTCCGTTCTGACGAGGCAGAAAATCCAATCGGCATGCTGTGCATAAGTAGTCCAGATCTTGGCGCCATTGATGATGTAGTCATCACCGTCACGCTCCGCCTTTGTCTTGAGACTCGCGAGGTCAGATCCTGAGCCAGGCTCTGAATAGCCCTGGCACCACCAGTCTTCGCTCTTGAGAATGCGAGGTAGAAAGTACTCTTTCTGCTCCTCCGTACCAAACGCCATAATGACGTTGGCCACCATCACAAGGCCAAAGGGGACTACGTCCGGGATACCGCGAAGCGATCGCTCTGACTCCCAAATGTATTTTTGCGTTGCAGTCCAACCGGTACCACCGTGCTCTACCGGCCAGTTGGGCGCCACCCAACCCTTGGCATAAAGCTTCTGCTGCCACTCCACCATGCCCTTGGAACCCCGGCTTTTAAGGTGTGCCTGCATTTCGGCATCAAATTCAGTATCGAGGAAGTTGCGGACTTCATCGCGGAACGCGAGGTCTTCAGCTGATAGTGCGATATCCATTATCTGTGCTCCCGTGAGTGTTCTCGTCGAGGTATGTCGACGGATTTGAACCTTGAGTAGGTTTTTTTAACGAAGAGAAGGTTAGCGTTTTGGTAATTTTTTGCAAGAAAAAGTGCCTGCCTTGGCAGGGAATAGCGGCTTATCAATACAATATAGAAAAGAGCTTACGTTGATATTCAGCAGCAAGTGGATCTCCTTTGCCAATTGAGGCAATCGTATCGAGATATAACCGCTTGGCTTCGCCATTATTCCAATCGCGATCGGCACGCAGGACGACAAGCAAATGCTCCAGGGAATCGCGATAATGGGCTCCGGTTGTAAGCTGTACAGCAAGCTTTACACGCACTGAATGATTGCTCTCATCGCTCGCGAGCTCCGACTCTAGCGCTTCTATTTCGGGCGACTTCCCCGCCTCTCGTTTCAGCTCGATCTGGGCCATCAGTTGCTCATGCAATGCGTCCCGGTCGACCAGACGAACCTCGTTGAGCACTTCTTCTGCCTCGTCCAGTCGATTCGATTCGACCAGCGCGCCGGCGTAGGCCAACGTGACATCCACCAACTTGTCCGACTCTTCCCAAGCAGTTCGCAGCAATGCGATTGCACCTGAAGTATCACCTTGATCCAGAAGGTCCATCGCCTCCACCATTTTCGCATCCCACGGCGATGGCAAATACTTCTGCAGCATCTCGCGAACCGCAGTCTCGGGCTGGGCGCCAGAAAAACCGTCGACAGGTTGTCCGTCTTTGAACACCATCACAGTGGGTAGACTTCTAACTCCGAGCTGCTGAGACATGCCCTGCTGCTCATCGGCGTTGATCTTGGCCAGCAGAAATGCACCGGCGTATTCATCGGCGAGTTTTTCCAAGAGGGGCATCAACTGCTTACAAGGCGCGCACCAGTCAGCCCAAAAATCGACCACCACGGGCCGATTAAAAGATTCGTCAATCAGATATTGTTGCGCATTGTTCTGATCAATGTCGACTACGTTCATGTGATCCTCGATTACGATAGTCCTAGTACGTCGGACATGGTGTAAGCCCCGGCGGGTTTGTCAGCGATGAATTTCGCTGCACGCAGAGCACCGTTTGCAAACGCATCGCGACTGCCGGCCTTATGGGTAATTTCCAGTCGCTCACCGTCTGAGACAAACAGCACCGTGTGCTCGCCAACGATATCACCCGCTCGTGTCACAGAGAAACCGATTGAACCAGGCTCCCTCGCCTCGCGCTCGGCAGCACGATCATATTGGGCAACGTCCGAAAGTGACTGACCCAGGGCGCTGGCAACGGCGCGCCCCATCGCAAGTGCCGTTCCCGACGGTGCATCAATTTTGTACTTATGGTGCGCCTCATGAATCTCAATATCTGAGTCTGAACCCATGACCTGAGCCGCAAGCGAGAGAAGTCGGTAAGCTAAATTCACACCAGTACTGAAGTTGGCCGCCTGACAGCGAGCAACCGCAGACAAAATTGACTCTAAATCGGACTGCTCCGCATCAGAGAACCCCGTCGTACCGATAACAATAGGGACTCCCGCCTTGGCACAGGCTCGTGCGTTAACCAGTGAGGACTCCGGCAGCGTGAAGTCGATGACCACATCAACCGCTTCGAGGTCTAAAACTTCCGATACGTTGATCGAGCAGTTTTCTTCACCAACGATTGACGCAGCGCCCGTCCCGACTAGGCGACTACCGCGACGTGCCACGAGACAAGCTAACTCCGTCTCCGCCTCAGCAGAGACAGCTCGGGCAACAGCCTCACCCATGCGGCCACTCGCTCCCGTCACCGCCACGCGCAGCGCCATCAATTTAGTCCGTCAAAAAAGTTTTTTACGCCGTCAAACCAACTCGACTGCCGTGGCGACTGATCGCCGCCCTCACCCAAGCTGGTTCGGAACTTCTCCAGAAGCTCCTTTTGGTCACCATTGAGGTTAACGGGTGTCTCGACCACGGCGCGACAGAGCAAATCACCTACCGGTCCGCCACGCACTGGCTGGACGCCCTTGCCGCGTAATCTAAACAACTTACCGGTCTGGGTTTCGGGAGGGATGCGCAACTTTATCCGACCATTAAGTGTTGGTATCTCGTGCTCACCGCCCAAAGCGGCATCGGCAAAACTGATAGGGAACTCGCAATATAGGTTTCGGCCGTCGCGCTCAAATAGCGGATGCTGTTTAACCGAAATTTGGACGTACAGATCACCATTAGGACCACCCGATGGACCTGCCTCTCCCTCACCACTGAGGCGTATGCGATCTCCCGTGTCGACACCCGGGGGAACTTTGACCGAGAGTGTTTTTGTTTTTTCTACCAAACCCTCACCTCGGCAGACTGTACAAGGTTCCTCACGGACCTGGCCCCTACCCCGACAAGTGGGGCAAGTCTGCTGCACTTGAAAAAAGCCCTGCTGCATCCGCACCTGTCCCGATCCGCCACACGTTCCGCAGGTCTTTACTGAAGTGCCAGGTTTCGCGCCACTCCCGTCACAGGTATCGCAGTGTTGTAGCGAGGGCACCTTGATTTCTGTGGTTTTGCCGCGCACTGCATCCTCAAGCGTCACCTCAAGGGTGTAACGCAAATCGGAGCCCCGCTGAGGCCCCTGACGTCGGCCACCACCGCTGCCACCAAAAATATCGCCAAAAACGTCACCGAAAATATCGCTGAAGCTGCCACCTTGGAAGCCAGCGCCACCCATTTGTGGATCAACACCCGCGTGACCGTATTGATCGTAGGCCTGGCGCTTCTCGCCATCGCTGAGAATTTCATAAGCCTCTGAGGCCTCCTTGAATTTCTCGTCAGCATTGGCATCATCTGGATTTCGATCCGGGTGATACTTCATTGCAATGCGCCGATAGGCCTTTTTAATGTCCTGTGCTGATGCTGATTTCTCAACACCAAGAACTTCGTAGTAATCACGCTTCGACATAATGCTTCCTGCTGCGGATACCCGGGCAGCTTATTTAAAAAAAAACGGATTCCAACCTCAGCCGGAATCCGTAACGCGTTTAAAGTGTCATAAAAATGTGCGGTTCAAACCGCACTGATCAACGCTTGTCGTCTTCACGAACCTCTTCAAATTCTGCATCGACTACATCGTCATCGACTACATCTTCCTCTGATGTCTGCTCAGCCGTCTCACCCGCTTCTGCTTGGGCGGCATACACCTTCTGAGCTACACCACTGGTAGCCTCGGTCAAGGCAGTGGTTGCCGCATCGATCGCATCCTTGTCGTCTGTCTTGACGGCGTCTTCCGCTGAGGTAATAGCAGCCTCAATAGCTGAGCGCTCGTCGTCTGTCGCGTGCTCACCCGCCTCCTCAAGCGTCTTCCTAGCGGCATTGATCATTCCATCCGCCGTATTGCGCGCGGTGACTAATTCCTCGAATTTCTGGTCCGCCTCCGCATTAGCCTCGGCATCAGCAACCATTTGCTGAATATCGTCCTCAGACAAACCGCCCGATGCAGTTATTCGAATTGACTGCTCTTTACCAGTCGCTTTGTCTTTAGCCGAAACGTTCAGAATACCGTTCGCATCGAGGTCAAATGTCACCTCAATTTGTGGCATTCCGCGTGGCGCAGGTGGAATGTCGGCAAGATCGAATCGGCCCAGCGACTTATTAGATGCTGCCTGCTTACGCTCACCTTGTACCACGTGGATCGTTACGGCTGTCTGATTGTCTTCCGCCGTTGAGAACACCTGCGACTTCTTCGTGGGGATAGTCGTGTTCTTCTCAATCAATGGCGTGGCAACACCACCCATAGTTTCGATACCCAGTGTCAAAGGCGTTACATCGAGCAGGAGGACGTCCTTGACGTCACCGGCCAATACCGCGCCCTGGATCGATGCACCCATGGCGACCGCCTCGTCAGGGTTTACATCCTTGCGTGGCTCCTTACCAAAGAAGTCAGCAACAGTCTGCTGAACCATTGGCATGCGCGTCTGACCACCGACCAGAATAACGTCATCGATCTCGCTTGCAGAGAGCCCGGAGTCCTTCAGAGCGACCTTCACTGGCTCGAGTGAGCGAGTCACCAACTCTTGTACGAGGGACTCCAGCTTCGAGCGCGTCAGCTTGACCACCAAGTGCTTAGGTCCTGTGGCATCAGCGGTGATGTAAGGCAAGTTAACTTCTGTCTGCTGCGAGCTAGACAGCTCGATCTTGGCTTTCTCTGCTGCTTCCTTGAGACGCTGCAGCGCCAGTGGGTCGTTGTGCAGGTCGATACCATTCTCACTCTTAAACTCGTCCGCGAGGAACTCGATCAAACGCAGGTCGAAGTCCTCTCCACCGAGAAAAGTATCGCCGTTTGTTGCAAGTACTTCGAACTGATGCTCGCCATCAACCTCTGCGATTTCAATAATCGAGATATCAAACGTACCCCCACCCAGGTCATAAACCGCAACGGTGCGATCACCTTGCGCTTTGTCCATACCGTAGGCCAGCGCAGCTGCGGTCGGCTCATTGATAATGCGCTTCACCTCGAGGCCTGCAATACGACCCGCATCTTTGGTTGCCTGACGCTGAGAGTCGTTGAAGTATGCAGGAACAGTGATTACCGCTTCCGTCACCGACTCACCGAGGTACTCTTCGGCGGTCTTCTTCATCTTTCGAAGCACTTCAGCCGAAACCTGCGGCGGAGCCATTTTCTCGCCTTTTGACTC
>Ga0160423_10001967_pt1 | contig 17205 bp, 17 predicted proteins | sample CRUFie14St8metaG_FD_108191 | JGI IMG/M metagenome (GOLD analysis project Ga0160423, IMG submission 108191) | Marine microbial communities from the Costa Rica Dome - CRUD Field 142mm St8 metaG | ecosystem: Environmental > Aquatic > Marine > Oceanic > Photic zone | place: Costa Rica: the Eastern... | reverse complement strand
GGTGTTTGACTGGTTAAATCAGGATCTAAATTAAAACTAGTTAATATGTTCATTTTTGTAGTTATAGGATCTATGAAAGTAGTATCAATTGACATCACGGCTAAATTTTCTGATAGTTCACTTTTTATTCTATCTTTTACATTTTGCTGTACGGCTGCTGTTATATTGTCTTTAAATTTTAATCCAACAAAAACTTGACCAAATATAGCAGGCACATTATCTGCACCGCCGTAAGCAGTAACATCGTCTAAGAATCCACCAAAATTAGTATTAATTTGAGCCTTATAATCTTCTGCTGTTACCAGTCTTCTTTGAGAAGTAAAAGCTATTGGAGCATTTTGTCTTATTGATTCTATTGTTTCTTTTGTTGAACCACCTGCAGCTGATGCTTCAGTTACTACTGTCAGATTGTAAGGAACTCCATCTACAGAAACCGTAGATACTGGACTAAACGCAGAAGCTCCATTTGGTAAAGAAGCTTGATTAGAAAGATAATCCACTATTATTTTATTTCCAGAAACTGGTGCTTTACCAGTAGTAGTACCATCTCCAAAAATTAATTCGTAAAAACCATTTGGAACTTCTTTTATCTGATAAAATTTAGAATCATCTGTTATTCTTATTGCTTTATCTATTGGAGTATAAGTTTCAAAGAAAGAACTCGACGCAGTTGGAAACACTCGTACTCTTATCGTGGCAGTATCTATGGTCGCATCTGGTATGACATATATTTGTACGTCTGATTTTTCACCGACAAAAAATGTTTTAGTTTTTTCAGTACCTTCAAATACTGGTATTGAATTTGAACCCGTGTCATTTAAAAATTGATATAATCCTGTTCCGTCGTCTGAAGCTATAAATGTTTGTCTCGTTTGAAAAGTGTATGAAACATCATCTACGCTAGTAGTAAACTGAGTATTTCTTGGAAGAGTAATAGAGGTTGGTCTAGTAGATGCTGTTACTAACAATGATATATTTAAACTTGCTTCAGAGGATGTAGTCGATCTAGGTTGATACCCTAATCCTTCAGCTAAAGAAACTAAAGAACTTCTTAACTGTGCTGTATTAATAAATGATTCGTTTAAAGAAAAGTTTGCTAGCAATCCATTAAAATGAGTGTTATACGCTAATACGTCTAATATATTACTTAAACCTGATGCTTCAAAATCGTAGTCTGCAAATTCGCTTTGTTGTTTAAAGAATTCTTTTAATCTGTTTTTGACAATGTCAAAATCTAAATCAGTTGATCTAATTGTTGTAGTCATTTATCTTAACCTCGTTAATGAAAGATTCGTAGTCAAAGTTTCATTTGTTGCAATTACTTTAAAAGTTACTGTTACAACTACATTATGTTTGTCAGGTTGTATAACAGAAGATACGTTTAATACTTGTGCTCTAGGTTCAAATATCTCTATAGTTTCTATTATCTTATCTTCTAATCCTATCTCATCTACTTCAGTAGAAAGCGCAAATAACAATGAGTTTAAATTACCGCCAAAATTTGGTAAAAATGGCTTTTCACTGAAGTTAGTCATCAGTAAGTTTCTTACACCTTGCTTTACTGATGCACCATGAGCTTTTTTAAATATATCACCAGATGGTCTATTTTTAAAAGTTAAGTCTATATCAAGATAATTTCTTTTTTTAGCAGTAATAATACTCTTACTACCAATATTACCATCTTCAATTGAAAAAGCTCTTGTAGGCATTTAAATTCCTTTTTGTCTATTTATACAAGTTTTACGTACCTGCGTCAATAGTAGTAGGGTCTATTATCTCTAATAGTTCTTCTGTAACTTGTACGTTATTATTATATCTAGTCTCAACTTCGTTAACATAAGTAACTTGCCATGGTGGAACTATTTCAGGCATTATTAGTATTATTTGTGCGTTTAAAGTTCCATCTGGATCATAATTATCATAATCTAAAATTAATTTTTTAAAGTTTAAGTTAAGCATCCAGTATACTGCTAAATCAAATGTTTTTTCTAAAGCAACTTGCCCGTCTTCTCCTATCAACTCGTAAACTACGGCTTGTCCTCTTGACATTAAGTAATTGATTCCATCACTTACATCTAAAGTTTCTCCAGCTTCTGGTCTGTATAATCCTTCAACCACTTGTAACCTGTAATCAGAAAACTCTTTAGTTCCTGAAGCAGAGTTTATTGTTTTCATAGCTTTTGCGTGTAACACGTACTGCTTAGCCAATCTTAGTCTATCTGAATTTTCTAAAATATGAGTTAAAGTAACTGGATCTCCGGCACCTCCTAAAAATTTAGCCATAGGTATTCCCGGAGCTAATCGAGTTCTACTAGTTATATCACCTTGAAATACAGGATTAAATTTTGGATCGACATAAAAATCAGTTGTAATTGTTTTCATAAGTCACCTAAGTTGTAAATAATTTATTAGGATTAGTAGCTCTGCCTATAGGTTCTGTTCCTCTTATTCCTATCTTTTCATTAGGAACTGTTCTACCAGTTACTGAAGGAACAAGTGAAGCAAAACTAGAAGATATTATTCCGTCAGCTAATAAAGCACCTATAAATGTTTGATTGTTGATATTGTTAGGGTCTCTTAATTTTGATCTAGCCTGTCTAGTACTAGGCTGAGTTTTTATTACACCACCAAACTTTGCCGTCAAGTCAACAGAATTTTTCATATCATCTTCGTCGTCTATGTCAACTCTTCTTATCGATAGCGGAGAGTTTTCCAAGTAGTCTGTCAACAATATATTATCAGGTCTAACAGTATTTGAATCCGCAGCTTCTGTAAAAGTTACTGATGCTTGTGCGCTTCCTGCGGCTGGTCCTACTGCAGCCGTGGCTGCCTTACCAGCGGTGTTAGCATTACCTGCCAAGTTACCATTAAAAGTTGGAGCAGTCATACCAACACTTGCTATGACTCCTTGTGACGCGTGAAGAGATGTTACATTAACTCTTGGTATATGTGCAGTGTGGCCATAATAGACTATATTAGCGCCACCAATAGTTCCACTGTCTCCAGATACTGCTAGCGAAGAAGCTGCTATATTTGCACTTTTTGTTGAAATAGTAACTTCTTTTTCTGCTGTCATCAATAATGTACCTCCAACATTATGCGCTTCGTCTTGTCCTACAAATAAGCTATTAGAGCCTTTTATTATTTCTGTCTTATCACCAAGGACCATATTTGAAGCCGAGCCTACAACGGTTTCAGATTTACTTCCAACTATTTCAGTTTCTATACTACCAGCAATTTGTGTGTTTACGCCTCTCTTTACTTTCTTTTCTTCATCGCCTTCAACTGTTACGTTAAAATCTCCACCAACTTCTAAGTCAAAGTCTCCTGCAACTTTAAGCCTTAAGTTACCATTATACTGTAATTCGCCGTCTCCGTCTACTACTACTTTTTCATCATTGGCAGTTACTCTTATCGTATTATTAGTGGCACTGTATATTACGGTACCATCAGCTCTCATCTCTACTCCAGATCCACTGTTATGTCTTACCATAACTCTTTCTGCCCCGGGTGTATCGTCTGTTTCAATAATATGTCCAGATGCTGTTTCTTTTACTTGTGAATTTGGATATGTCGAAACTGCTTCAGGTTTAAGCTCAAAATCAAGATCCATTCCTCCTCCACCAGTGTACACGTTCGTTCTTTTTGTACCTCTGGCTTTATCATTAACACCTGATCCATCTACATATTCTTGTTTTGGAAAAGAACCAGTTGGATCTGCCCTACCATCTACTGGACTCGATAATGAATTTAGCTCATTTGGATCGAGTACCACATCCATTTCTTCAAATATTCTACTCATGGAAATTCCCTTTTAACAGCTTCTACTCCGCCACGGCTAAAAGCTTCGATTCTCTTAGTTAGTCCATCTGCTACCGTGCTACTATTTGTACTTAACGCATTGATTCCTGCATCAACGTCTGCTTTTAACGCATCTTGATTTACAGTTAAATTTTGTATTTTCAGATCAGAGAATCCTTTATTTGCTGCGCCAAAAGACTCGTTTTTTGCTTTCTCTATATTTGCTGCAATATCAAATTCATTGTCATTTATATCTTCCATAGCTTTATTTATGTTATCTAATTCTTTTTCTATATCAACAGAAACTTCACCAGTTTTTTCATCTATGCTTTCAAAATCTTTTAATAAAGCGTCAAACGAAAACTTTCTTCCAGCATGAAAAGCTGAAGTAGTAGGTTTCACCACATCTAATGGTTTTTTAAAAGCACTTGATTTTCTTGTTGGACACGTCACAGCTTTTTTAGGATCGTCAATATTAATTGTTTTATTAAACTGTTCTCTTAAATTAGCTACGTCTATGCCTGGGCCAGTGTACTTATCGCTTATTTCATCATCACCAAGTACGTTTGCACCATCTAATACAGAATAAAAAGTTTCAACGAATTTTTTTACGGTTGCTTGTTGCTGAGGAGATGGAGGATGTTCAGGCGTAGCAACTATAGTTAATTGTAATCCGCATCTATCGTAAGTGGCATATGAAGGATTTCTTACTTCATCGATTGGTCTACCTCTTTGCACCCTTCCGTCAGTAAGAACAACATAGTGACTTTGTATACCAAACAATTTTTCTGCTCTTTGTATTCTTAAGTTTGCTCTTTCGCTTATTTTCTGACTGTCAGTTTCTGTAGCGCTTTCTTCTTCTACTAAAAATTTTAAGTCTGCTTTCTTGCTAAATTCATGTATTCTTTTTGCGTCTACTTTTTCTGGTGGACCCCATAATTTTGCGGTCCAACCTATAATTAATGCTCTTATGGCGTTTTCATTTTTTTCATTTGCTCTATCAGAATTTTCTATCTCTTGTCTAAGTTCTCCAAAAGTATCTACAAATTTAAAATCATAATTACCACCAGTAAAAAATCCTCTCCAACCAGAAGCATCTTGCTTTAAGTCGACAATTCTAGGAAGTTGAATTTCATCTGATGTCAAGTTTCCTTTTTTAATCAGTTTACTTATATTTGTCTTAAAAGAACCAAGACCTGTTTTAGAATCAAATCCTTCAATAATATTTGGCGGTGGTTTTATTCCATCTGGAATTTTTACACCTGGGGCTATGCTGCTTATCTGTGATTTTATATCGCCTAACGCGCTAGCTCCAACTTGTTTTACTTTAGCAAAAGCATTAGCAAATACGTTAGCTCCACTTCTTCCACCGGCTGGCACTAATCCTTTTATGTTTAATTTTATTGCTGGATTGTTAATATTTGCCATCTTAACTTTTATTTCTTTACCTGTTTCTTCCACAACAGAAGTTGCTGGAGTCTTTTTTTCAATTACCAATTTATTTAAAGCTGTTTTTAATTGATTGGTAACTTTTGGAGTTAATGTCTTTGATTTAGTTTTTTCAGCTAATTCAATTATTTTAGTAGGAGAAGCCGTTAAATGTTTTGTAAATACTTTGCTTACGACATTAGGACTTCCCTGTGATATTACTATCTTGTTTAAATTTACCGTTGGCACGGTAGTTTTTTTAGTTAACTTTTGTATATTAGCAACTTGTGCAGAAATTTTATCTGCCGATCCGTCTCCAGCTCCTTGTTGCATTAGTGTAGGTCTTACTTTTTGAACAGCATCTTTTATAGGTTTAGCTCCACCAAACAAACCTTTCATACCATTTACAACTTCTCCAAGGTTGTTAAATGGAGCACCATTTAACGCTATGTTTTGAGATTTTATCGCTTCTGCTTGTCCTTTAAACTGTGGTGTAAGAGCATTCTCTAGCCTAGTAAATTCTGCTACAAGTTCAGGCGGAGCAGTTTGTTCAAACTCTTCTCTTGAAACTTCTCTTACAAAGTCTACTTTTATAGCTGCCGCAGAAGATACTAATCTTATTTGCTTATTAGCAAAAGTAAAATCTCCGGATTGTAAGCCTGAAAAGAAAGAAGTTGATTCATTTGCTTTAGTGAATACTCTAACTATTTCAAGTATCTTATCATTATCATTAAATGAAAAAACTCTGCCATCAAACTTTCTGCCAATAGCCGGATCATCTTTATTAGCCGGAGGTGATGTAACTTCTTCTCCTCTTTTAAGAATCTGTGTTTCTGACATTAATTAGCTCCTACGCCTAATTTTTTAAAAGTTTCTTGAGCAAACGCTAATCTTTGATTAGTGTGAGCTAGATCTTTATTAGGTCTTTCATATTTATCTTGAAATACAACCGTAGCTTTTTTTACCGTTTTTGCGTTTCTTAATTGTCCTAATCCTAAGTATGGTAAAGTTTCTAACTCAAATTTTACGAACTTAAGTTGAGCATCTAAACTTCTATAATCTAGTTTTAGCCTAGATGAAAATTCTTGTAGCTTTCCAAACCTGTCTCCTGCAGCTTTTGCAGGATTCCACTGAGCTATTCCAAAAGAGTTTTCATTTTGAAATCCAGATCTAGCCATAGGATTAATATCTCCTTTATTTAGTGTTGCTCCAGATTCCACGCAAAAATTACCGATTATTCCACACGCTTGTTGTGGAGTAAGTTCTCCACCAGCTTTTGATATAAAAAAATTAAAACACTTTTCAATGTTTGTATTACCAGTAAGTTCAATGTCTAAATTAGAAAGTGGAGTAAGTTGTTGGCTTGTATCATTTTTAGGAGACTCTATTTTAGGTATTGAACCAATAACTAATGGAAGCTGAGAGTTCTTACCGTCCATAAAAAATCCAAAAACTTGAGCTCTTATCTTTAATTGAGAGTTACTTCCTAATCCAGAACTTCCACCTTCAGTTACAGGTATACTTACTTGTGCCCATGGCAAATCTTCATTAGGTATATCAATCGTATTCGATCCATGTATACCATGAACTCTAACTTTTACTCTATCTAACTTTAGTGGATCTGTGACATCAACAACCGTTCCTACAAACCATCTAGTTGAATCTCCGTAAAAATCCATTATAACTCCATCTCATCGCCAACTGAAGCGATCTTTGCACAAGTTAAAGTGGTGTCAAACTTTTCTAATCTAAAATTGTGTTTGGCTAACATTATTATATAGTCACCTGATTTCTTCTTATCTATCTTTGCACTGTTAGCTTGATCAACAATTGGATTTGTGTCTAAGAATACTATTCTTATAACTTTTCCTATCGTGTAATTTCCATCACCTGTTATAAAATCTCTTCCGCGAACTGTAATATTTATTGGGCTTTTTCCTAAGAACCCTTGAACAGCTTTACTCACTATCTTCTTTCTTTGACCACCACCAACATCTTCATCTTGAAAACTTTTAAACACCGTGCCAGAAGTTTGATAAGCGCCTGAAGAAGCTAGTTGTGATATTACCTTTGAATCATAATCGTGTAATCTTTTATCTTTAACTTTGTATTCTGGAGCATAATTATATTTACTATTATTTACTCCTATCTTGTTTGAGTTAGCCAATCTTCTAAATACATTAGCATCGACGTCAAAGTGCATTGTTTCTGGTATTCCAGTTAAGGTATCATGGAATTGATATTGTGCGCCAACAATACCTTCTCTTATCATTCCTATTAAATTTTCTGTACCTTCATAATCAAAAGATAATATATTATAAAAACTACCAGTGGACATTGACATGTTCATACTAGGTGCATAAACATACGGTGTATTAGCATTTATAGGATTTTGTTCTAACATAGTTCCTAAGTCTTTTAATACTAAATTTTCTACACCTAGCGCAGAAAAATAGTAAAAAGGAAGTCCATCACCGGTGAGAGTTCTACCTTTAATCCAAAGACTTGCTTCTATAGGATGCATGTTTGGAACTATGAGTTTCATATCATTAATTCCATCAATTCCATCTATCAACACGTCTTTATTTAAAAATTCTTTAGCTATTCTTTTTATCATAGTAGATGGAGAACCAACATAAGACTTGTTAACGTTTTGAACTGAAGATTCAAAAGCATGATATTCAATTGCGTGTAGTTGTACTACTTCATTTCTCTCATCAGCTTTAAATACGTTAGATATTTCGTCAATAAGAAATTCTTTTGTAATTACGTTTTCATTTTGAACTTCTTCTATGTGAACTATACCAAGTGTGAGTTTCTCTCCGCCTTGTAAGTCTAAATCTTGTACTATATTTTCTTGATCTATGAAAGTTATATCAGCTGTCAGGTAAGGGTTAAATATACTTTCATATATTTGAAAATCAGATATTAAGAATCTAACATCAACTTCATCTGCAGTTCTATCGCTTGATATTGCTGCTTCTACTATTCTATACTCGGTTGAACCTTCAACACCAGATTGAGTTTGCATCTTATCCCTTTATTGATTTTTTATAACTTGAAACAATGTTAGCTATCTGAGATGGTTTGATAACTTTGATTTGTCTTAAGCTTTCATTCACGTCAAAGTAAACTTCTTCATGCGTTTTTTCTGTAATAAGACTTCCAGGGCCGACCTGTGGATCTATGTCTACTATATTTCCAGAGCCGTCTACATAGTGACTCGCTCCAAGATATTCTCTAGTAGCTGATACACCAGTTATTTGTTCTATTGTTCCAGAAGAATTAGTTGATTGCAGCACTTCACCTCCTATGGGAAACCCTGGAAATCCTTCTATTATTATCTGTCCTAAGTCTAAATTTCTTTTGATAATCTTACCAGTAACACCTGATGAAGTGCCGGTGATTGTTTGACCTATTTTAAACTTATCGTGTATAACATCTCGAGTAGTTATTGTAGTATTTGGAAAATGTTTTTTTGTATATTCTTCTAGCTCATGTCTTACTAGTGGCCACCCTTGTTCTCTTAAATCGTCATTTATAAGATAGAAAGTCCAATAGTGTAATGGTGTTCCGTATAATTGAATAGAAACTTGATCTGGTCTAAACCCTTCTTGCACGGTGTGTACATTTAAAAACGTTATGCTATCTTTAACTTGATCTACTACATCAGCATAAAGAGATATATTTTGAAAAACTACAGCATCTCTTTCGTCGCCAAAACGATAAAATGTATTTGAAAAACTTCTAAAATAATCCATTAGAATCCACCTTTTACAATGTCTTGTTTGTGCAGTGTTTGATGTTCTACAAAACTTAAAGTTAAATCCACTTCATTTGGCTGCCCATCTGTTCTAAATCCACCACCAGTTGGATTTATAGTATGAGACATATTTCTTAAGTAACATTCTTTTAACTTAGGCAATCTTCTGTTTCTTATTCCACCAAAATGAAACTGAATGTCAAATGCATTTGGAAATACGTATCCTATTCCAGCTTGTTGGCCGCCTTCTCCTATTGGAACATTTATTATATCTGGATATAATTCTTTTCTAAAATGCGTTATTATCTTATCAATAACATCAGCTTCTTGTCTAGATGTTGCTATCATCTTAAACTGGAAAGTAAACTCTCTTAAGTTAACTCCTCTAAATATAGATCTTACGTTAGGATTAACTATAGTTCTAGTTTGTAGTGTCACTGCATTATTAACTTGCCCTTTACCAAACTTAAGCATTTCATTCACTCTTTGAATTAACAGTCTACTACCTTGTTCACCTAACTTATTATTACCACTTATTAAGTCTTTAAATGATGTTAATCCTTGAGTTATTCCTGCTATGGCGGAAGCTGCTACGTCTCCACCAGCTTGAAGTGCTGCTTCTGCCGTAGCTCCTGCAGCTCCTAACGTTGCATTTTCGTATTGAACACCATCTACAAAAGAAAAAGAAGTTGGCATATACATTATAACTCTAGGTTGCGAATCATCGTCCATAAATCTCATACCACCTCTTATAGCTGATACGCCTTTTTTTAGTAGTCCATTATCAGTAACAGAATCTGTCGCTTGTTTTAGTAAGTTCGAACTAGCCTCGATAAAATTACTTCCACTACCGGCTTCAGTTGCTTCTATAGTTTCTCCCGGACCACCAAAATCTTCTAGTGACGGGTTACTACCTAACCCTTGACCAGAAACAGATGCGGCAGCGTCATCAGCAAAAGCAGTAGTAGCTCCTTGTTTTTTTAAATTATCTGATATTTGATTTTCTAATTCTTTTTGCGATTTACCATCAGGCGAACCGTATTTTCTTACTTTAAACTGCACTGCTGCGTTATAAGCTGGATTTCCTTGAACATCAAGTGGAAACTGAAGTCCACCACTTCCACCACCAAATATACTACTAAATATAGATTGTACTTCTTCTAACTGTTCAAATAAATTTCCAGCACTTCCCTCTACACTTCTTTGTAGTCTATTAGCAGTTGACGAAAGTTTTTCTCCTAAAGGACCTGCTTTTGATAAAATCGACATGTTAATTCCTTATAGATAATATTAAGTATTATTTTTCTATTTATAACAAAAATCATGGTTTATTCTGGTAAATATCAAGTCAAAAACAAATCAAAATATAATGGTGATTCCACTAATGTAATATATAGGTCTTTATGGGAGAAGGCTGTTTTTATGTGGTGTGATAAGAATTCAAACGTAAAAAATTGGAGCTCAGAAAGTGTGATTGTTCCATACTATTATGATGTTGATAAGAAGTATCATAGATATTTTGTTGATATGAAAATCACTTTTAACGATAATAAAACTTTACTCGTAGAGATAAAACCAGAAAGAGAAACTGTACCGCCAACTGGACAAAAGAGAACTAAGAAGTATATTGCAGAAGGTTTAACATACGTAAAAAATATGAACAAGTGGGAAGCAGCAAATGAATACGCCAAAGACAGAGGATGGGAGTTTCAAGTATGGACAGAAAAGACTTTACAAGAAATGGGACTAATGAAAAAGCCAGTCCCAGGTAAACTGAAGAGTTACACTCCATTAAAACCATTTAGGCGTAAAAAACGCAGAAAATAGTTATAAATAGAATCATGAGTAATCTATTTCAAAAATTAGAACTTGAAGCTTTTAGAAAAGGTATCAATCCACGTACGCAAGAATCACGTGATTGGTTTAGAAAAAGAGTTCAAAGACTAACTAGAGTTAACAGAGATCAGTTAATGAGAGAGCCTGAAGTAACTCGAAGAGCTACACACAGCTATGGCGGAATGTTTATGTATTTTTACGATCCAAAACATAAAGACAAACTTCCGTACTACGATAGATTTCCATTAACCATACCAGTAGAACCAGCAAAAGGTGGATTTCGTGGAATCAATTTACATTACTTGCCTCCTATATTGAGAGCAAAGTTTTTAGATGCTTTACTAAATATTACAAACAACAAAAAGTACGATGAATCCACAAAGTTTAACTTGACTTATAACTTGTTAAATGGTTCTAGAAACATGAGATATTTTAAACCTTGCTTTAAACATTATTTACTGAATCATGTAAAATCGCGATTTGCAGAAGTTCCAGCACCTGAATGGGAGATAGCTACTTTCTTACCGACAGCGCAATGGGAGAAGTCTACAGCAGGAGCAATATATTCAGATTCGAGGAAGACAGCAAATGCCGGATAGTATAGACGAAATAAAAGCTTTAGCCACTACAAAGATGGGTTTTGCCAGATCGAACAGATTTTTGGTAACTTTACCAACATCATTTGGTGGTGGAGGTGGACTTATAAATGGTATACTAGGTTTACTTAATCAAGGCGGTGGCGGAGCATCCGGAAGAGAACTTAATATACTTTGTTCTAACGCTACACTACCAGCAAAAGTTACGTTGACTAACGAAAGAAGAATAGGTATGGAACTACAAAAAGTAGCTTATGGTTACGCTGTAGACGATGTTAGCATGACTTTTTATTTAATGAATGATTATGGAATAAAAGAATATTTTGATGCTTGGAGACAAACTGCGATTCCAGAAGATGGAGTCAACGCATTTAACAGTAAATATAAGAACGAATATGCAAGAGACGTAACAATACATCAGTTAAGACAACCGCTTAAAGGATTTAGTAAACAAGTTGGTCCAATAAGATTTGGACTAGGATTAGGCGGAGGAACTGTATATTCTGTAGATTTGATAGATGCTTTTCCAGTATCAACAAGTGCCATTGAGCTAAATAATGAACTAGATGGTTTAGTTCAATTAAGTGTAACATTTGCGTTTACAAATTGGAAGCGTTCAAGTAATACACAAGGATTTATTAACATGGATATTAATACACCATTAGGTGGAATTGATATATTTTAAGGAGTGAATGAATGCCATTACCTAAACTAAATAATGATACTCCAAGATATGAGATGACAATACCTTCTACTAAAGAAAGTGTAATGTTTAGACCTTTTTTAGTCAAAGAGCAAAAAACTTTGTTAGTTGCCTTTGAGTCACAAGATCAAAAACTTATACTAAGTAGTTTATTAGGATGTTTAGAAACTTGTGTCCCAGGTATCAATGTAAAAGATCTTGCGACGTTTGACGTTGATTACATGTTTACTCAAGTTAGATCAAAGTCAGTAGGTGAGTCTACTACTTTATTATCTGCTTGTACTGAGTGTAATGAAGAAAACGAAGTAAAGATAAAATTAGATGATATAAAATTATCTGAGATAAAAAATGACATCAATGGAAAAGTTGTTCCATTAACAGATGACATCAGCGTTGAATTGAAATATCCTACATATAATGATTTAATTAAAAACACTACGTTAAAAGATGGCGGTAGCAAGGCCGACGTATTGTTTGAGTCTATAGTATCTTGCTTAAAAGCGGTTCAAACTCAAGAAGAAAATATAGTCTTACGAGATGAACCTAAAGAAGAAGTTGAAACTTTTGTTAATTCGTTAACGTCTGAACAATTAGAAAAAATTACTAATTATGTTCAGGATTTACCAACTCTTACTCACGTACAAAAGTTTAATTGTAAGAAGTGTGGTAAAGAAAATGAAGCTAGATTTGAGGGTTTACAAGATTTTTTTTAATAAACCTCTCTCATGAAACGTTGGAGAACTATTTCAAGACGAATTTTTTAATGATGCAGCATTTCAACTATTCTTTAACAGAGTTAGAAGCAATGATGCCGTGGGAGAGAGAGGTATATTTAATACTACTAAATGAATATTTAGAACAAAAGCAAAGAGAAGAGAATGTCAGAAATAACGCTCGCAACTATTAACCAAACCTTAAAAGGACAAGAAAGCGGTTTAAGAGATATTAGTGTCAATACGTCTGAAACTAGTAAAGGACTTACTGGCTTATTGTCTTATTTTAAAGACCAACAACTTAAGAGTATAGAAAAACAAAGAGAGCAACAACAAAAATCATCTCAACAAGATACGGCATCTGGAACTAGAAGATCGTCTGGTGGTAAGGGAGAAAAAGATGCTACTGGTGGATTTTTATCTGGAATATCGAACGCTTTTAAGACTGGTGGTTTTATAGGTTTAGGAGCGGTACTTGCGAAAGGATTAGTAAAGAGGCTTCCTGGGTTAGCGCTAATGACTTTTGCTGACTCAATAGTAGATTATTTTAAAGTAGGAGAAGGAAACAAAGAACTACGAGATCAAGTAGTAGGTGGATTACAAGGTGCTGGTTTTGGAGCACTTTTTGGTTTAAGATTTATTCCTTTATTCGGTGTAATCGGAGCCTTGATGAAAAATGAAGAGTTTAAAACTCAATTTGATTTATTTACTGACAATTTAAAAAAATTAACTGAAAAGATATTTGGTAAGATTAGTCTTCAGTCTGTATTTAAAACTTTTGCAGGAATAGCTACAAAAGGACTTAAAGGAATAAACAGTCTCATAACAGGAGACTTTTCAGGATTCTTCGAAAATCTTGGAAGTAGCGTGGCGTTGATTGGTGGTTTAGCGACCTTATTAATGCCAGGGAAGTTTTTAAAATTATTATTTAGAATAGGAGCGTTTGCCTTAAAAGGACCAGGGAAAGCGATATTAGCTTTAGCTGGAACTGCAGGAATGGCTGCACTTACTAAAGCTTTTGATTTCTTCAAAGGTGGAAGCGACAAAGCAGACACAGCAAAAACTACTAAAACTCCCGCAGCTAAACCTGGGACTGTAGTAAGATCAGCGGCAGGTAACCTCATGATAGCTGGTGCAGATGGAAAAGCTACTACGCAAAAAGCTCCTAAAGGGGCTAAAGTTGGAGACATGGTTAAAAAACCTAAAGCCGGAGCAGGTAAAGGAGCCGCTTCAATGATGACTGCTGCTGTTAAAAAGTTTCCATTATTATCAAAACTGATAAAAGTTGCAAGTAGAGTACCAGGGCTAGCCCAAGCAACAGCTTTAATAGAATTAGCGACAATGAATCCAGTAACTGTTGAAGGCGTTGCCGCGATATTAGGCGGATTAGGCGGTAGTACTCTTGGAGCAATAGCCGGTGGTTTTCTTGGTACTTTGACAGGTGCTGCTGGTGGTCCTTTAGCTGTAGCCACTGGAGCGATAGGAACTTTGGCAGGTGGAGTGACTGGTTATTTTTTTGGAGAAGCTATAGCAAAAGGATTAGCAGAACTGGCACTTGGTAAAAAAGTCACAGCTTTTCCAGATTATATTAATGACTTGTTAAATGGTAAGTCAGATACTGGAGGTAGAGCTGGTTCTAATCAGATGAGAATGGGAAGAGGCGGTCCAACAGCAACTTTTACCAAGCCAACAGTTAGCAAGGCGCAACCAACAAGTGGCTCTAAGATACAAGCGAACATGGGAGATCCAATGGCTCAGAAGATGGGAACCACTTCTACAGCAGGTGGAGATGGTAACGTTATTGTTATGGATAATAGTAATAGGTCTAATAATGTTGCTAACCATCAGGGCTTCGTAATGCCAAGCACTGGAGCCTCTGATGGTAACAATCCCTTAAACAAGAAACTTGCTATATCGGGTATTCTTTAGTCTTCTTTAGCTAATTTTGCAAAGTATGACATAGTATCTTGATCTTCATCAGATACTTCTTCGGCTGTTGCTGGCTCTATAGCCGCGACTGGCTCGTTAATCATCACTTCTTCTTTTACTTTATAAGAACCGGCAGAAGCTTCTTCACCAAGAACTCTCATTAACTTAGTTTTAAGTTCGTCATAAGTCTTATAGTTCTTAGGATTAGTAAACTCAGATAAGTCGTGCATTTTTTCATACACTTCTTTCATCTTATCTTCTTCACCAAATTCTGAAGGACTTGCGAACTCAGACTTGTCGTAGTTTCTATAACCTTCTACGTTTCTTATCTTAAGTTTGAAGTTTGCACCTTCCCAAAAATCGAATGGATCTACAGGAGTTTCATCTGCAAACTCAGGATTCATTTGATCGAAGATCTTATCAAAGATCTTTTTACCGAACTTGTATAGAAATACCTTACCTTCGTTTTGCGGTGCTGACGGATCACTTACTACAAAGACATTAGTTACATAATGTAGTCTTCTCTTTTGAGCACGAGCTTTTTCTTTATCGGACTCGATACCAGAGTTCCAAAGCTTTGAGTTAAGTTCTCCAACTGGATCAGTTTGACCAATTGATGTTAGTGAGTTTTCGATATACCATAAACCAGTAGGTCCTTTGAACCCATGGTCCCAATATCTTACGAAAGGAATTCCACCGTCTTGCCCTGGTAGAAATCTTAGTACTGCATAACCATTACCTGCCTTATCGACAGTTGGCTTCCAAATACGCTCATCAACATATGACTTTGTTTCGCCAGTATTAGTGGCCTGAGCTGCTTGTACTATTTTGGAAATGTTTGCGCCTTTGTTGCGCCTTAAAGTTTCAAATGACATCGTATTGTCTCCTTATTTGCTGAAATATTGACTGAAGTATTACAGTGTATATTACTATATATACACTATTCAAATAGCGACTCATCAATGGCGTTCTTCTTCGGTAAGAAGTTTAAATCCATTGCTTCCGCTTCAAGCTTATCTTTGATAACAGGAGAGATAAATTTTCTAATATCGTCTATCTCAATATCGTTCTTTTCGCAAACTAATAAGATAGCATCCATATATGGAATCTTCATCTCTGCTACAGTACCTTGTATAAGCTTTGTAAATTTAGACTTAGTTAAAAATTGATCTTCTAACTTCATTTGTCTAAAACCCTTAATAATATTGTATCGTTATTGATTCTACCATTTGGTACTTGAACTTTCGTTTTAAGAGCTGATAGCTCTTTTTGGAGTTGAATAGGAGTTTTGTTCAGTACCAAAGGTAGAATGTCATTAGGTTTTCTCAACCTAATCTTTATAGATTGCTCTTTATCAAACCTTTTTAAAGTTGAACCTGATACTTGAAATCCTTTTGGATCGTCAGTATAGAACATATTGAGCTCTCTGTGTTTTGTGTTAAACGTGTATAGTCTTCTTTTACCAATAATTTGTATTGGATGTATTGACACGATCTTAAAATCGTTATCCTCTTTTTTGTATTGCATCTTAGAGACTTGTTTATCAGCTGCTTTAGGTTTACTAATCTTAATAGTTCTAGTAGCTTTAGAAGCTGACTTAATTCTTTCCATGTCTTCTAACATAGACTTACATACTTCAATTCGATGTTTGAGGGATGACTTTTTCACATGGGAGTAACCTTCAACGGCTTGTTCACATCTTTTATAGTAGGCATCTTCATAATCTAGAAGCCACCCCTCAACTTGAGGCTTAACATGACTTATTGCAGTATTTGTTAAGCCGTGATACTTGAATCTATCATAAAGATTAATAGTGGTATCCTCACCCTCTATCCACTGGTCTTCTAGTTCAAGTAATTCTTGCATTATAGTATTTCTAATTTTTCTTTCTAGTCTCATTTGAGGTGAGATACTAATAACATTAGATTTAGCTTTTTGTTCTTGTTTTTTCTTATTATAAATCTCTTTACCAGATTCAATAAGTAGTATAGTCTTATCCATTAATGAAGACCAGAACTGTACAGCCTTTTCATTATCTGCACTTTCACCATATTGTTTATGAATGTCATTATTATACCAGAAAGCAGTAGCAGCATCGTGAGTCATAGCAAACATGTATTCTGGATGAGATAAGATATATTTAGCGTATGGGCCATGATTTTTCTTAACCCATGTTTTAACTTGACTGATACAGTCTTTTTTATCTACTTCTAAATGAAAATAGTTCTTGACAAAATCAAAACCTTTTTCAATTGGTACACCAGCTAAGCCAGTACGTGCTTTAGATCTGATTGTTTTCTTTTTAAGCTTTTTTCCTTTAAGTGCGGTTAATCCCATTATTCAACTCCTTCATATAATTTCCGACTGCGCCTTTTACCATGTTAGGGTACTCTCCTAAATATGTACCTGCTACTAACATGTCTTTAGTTAATAAGT
>Ga0160423_10001966_pt1 | contig 17207 bp, 16 predicted proteins | sample CRUFie14St8metaG_FD_108191 | JGI IMG/M metagenome (GOLD analysis project Ga0160423, IMG submission 108191) | Marine microbial communities from the Costa Rica Dome - CRUD Field 142mm St8 metaG | ecosystem: Environmental > Aquatic > Marine > Oceanic > Photic zone | place: Costa Rica: the Eastern... | reverse complement strand
GAGAGGAGAGCAAGAGAACCGTTGCGGTCATCGCCCATGCTATCAGAACGGCAGCAAGCCAGTCAGCCCATCGGCCCGGATCACTGCTCATGAGAAAAAGGACTGACGCAAGTGCAGAAGGACCGGCAAGGAGAGGAATCGCAAGGGGGACAAGAATGGGTTCATCTGAGCTCTCATCGACATTCACTGGATAGGGGCCACGGGCAGGGGGAAAGACCATCCGCAGTGCAATGAGGAAGAGAATCACTCCGCCTGCAGTCGTTAGAATGGATTCGGAAATCCCAATCGCGCTCAGAATATAACGTCCGAGAAAGAGAAAGAGGATAAGAGCCGCAAGAGCGAGGAGGAGTTCCCGGATGATGACCTTCCGGCGACGATCAGCCGCAATGGGATTGAGGACAGAAAGAAAGAGGGGAACATTTCCGAAAGGATCCATTACGAGAAAGAGGAGCAGTGCAGCGGAAAAGATGGTCATGGAGTGAGTTGGCAATAGATGGAGAGATTCCCGGAAGGGCAAGCAACCGGCTCTGCAGAAAGCAGCGGCTTGGTTGGTCTGGTAGGCAGGAGAGGCTCTACCGGACAGGAATCGTTAGTGTCACCGCGTTATACTCTGGCCCTGACACCGTGATAGTGATGGTGCTGTCCTCAACGACATTTAGAGGAAAGACCACGTTTCCAGATTCGTCAGCAAGGGTGACGGCATAGAGGCCATAGTCGTCCTGCAAAGAAACAATAGAATGGGGAGCATCGGACTCGATGATAAGGCTGAGATTTCCGGGGGGAAGTTCCCGGGGGGCTTTCACGGTGGGCGTTCCAGGCACTGTTCCTCGTAACCCAAGGGTAGGATCCCCGAGGAGATTCAACTCGCAGGCGAGGAGATGAGCCGAGGGCGTTGCCGTGGCCTGTTGTGCCATACCAGCTTTCAGTAGGGAAAGGGCGGCGCCCGCGCTCACCTTTTGCCCTAATCCATACTCCCAGAACTGGCTCAGTATTTCCTCCTGCCCGGAGGAGGGGCCTTGTCTTGATGGGGCGACCACTGCGATAGCCCCTCTCTCGGGCGTGCGAATCATGCTTTCGGCGATTGACGGGTCTTCTCCGCGGTCGAATTGACCGGTGTAAGGAGAGGTTGTCGTCATAATGGGATAAGCCTCTCTATTGGTCAGTTGCGAAACCTCCGCCTTAGTAATCAGGGCACTGTTTTCAAATAGCCAGCCGCCGTGGGTCCCCGGCCCCTTCAGGTGTAGTTTGCCGTTTGTGCCGCTGTTAACGAGGGTTAGCCATTCCGTGGGTCCAAAGGTCTTGCCCTTCCCTGGAGAGGGAAAGAAATAGCGAAGGGCCCCTCCTTTGAGGACTTTGGAAATCTTCTGATTCCAGCTGGTTTGTAATTCCGTCCCGAGGGGGAGGGTTGATGAGGCGTAGGCCATTGAAATGGCAAATTCCGATTCAGGGTAGCGCGACTCATACGCGATCACCTTGTCGGTATAGGCCTTGACGTCTTCGGTTCTGCGAACAGGGATTCTGCCCAGGCCGACGTCGCCATCCGGATAGTCGATAGAGTCCTTGTCTTCTTGCCATTCCCCGTAGATCCCATCGTTATCGGAATCCCAGTCCTTTTTACTGAGATAGTATATGTCTGTTGGGATCTTGGTGGGTTCACCCGATTGAGTGCGGTGAAGAGTGTCTCTGGCAGGAACTACCCCTTTTCCATTCTCCTCGCTGTCACCTCCGAGAATAATCCAGCGCGTGCCCAGGTGATCGGTATGATTACGGATACAGCGTCGAATTTTTTCCTGAAGATCCTTTGCTTCGTAGCGTTCCGATATCTGAGTGGTGCTCAGAATGCGAACTGGTTTTCCAAGGCGCTTTTTCCAAGCTGCAAAGGGTTTCCATGAGTCGACCAGATCGGGTCCGGTAATGAGAAGGACCGTTGCGGGAGAGGGCGCTGAAAGCCCGGCCATGAACTCATGTTCGGGGTGTGCGATTCCCGGAGCAATCATGCTCAGGGTCACGGAGGCGCACAGCGCTGCGGATTTCATGGTCAAAGGCTCTCAACTGGAGAGGGTGGTGGCGAGGATTCTTGCAGGCAATCTTGCCTGACGGGGAGAGAGCTGCATGTTAGGAGCGTGCTGACTATTGACGAGCAGATCGAACTGGAAATCCGGGCAAGAAAAGAGCTCGAGGATCTGAGGAGAGAGGCGGATAATGAGGAGATTGATCCTCAGGCTGTTGCTGTTGATGTGGCGATCGGCCGTCTGTCGCGACTGGACTCGATGCAGATGGAGGAAGTTCGAAAAGATGCTGCCCGCCGTCGAAATCAGCGTATTCACGAGATTCAGCAGGCCCTTCGCAGAATGGATGAGGGAGATTACGGTATTTGCGAAAGCTGTCAGGATTGGATCAGCTACGCTCGTCTCGAGCAGAAGCCTGAGGCTGATCTCTGCGAGAAGTGTGCTCGTTAGTTTTTGAGGGGGACGTATTTTGCGCCATCGCCCTCTTTCTGGCATCCTCGCGTTTCAGCCATGGCTCAAGGAAGAAGGGGCCAAAGGGTAGAAGGGCAGCTCCAAAAATGAGTGCGCACCTGGGGTAGCTCCATCCAGAAGGTTTCCGGGTAAACCAGAGAAGAAGACAAAGCATAACGAAAAGCACCCCATGAATCATTCCGGGGATGTATATGGCGTCCTCGTGCCCCTGAATTCTCTTCATCACGATCGAGCAGTAGAGAAGTATGAGGTAAGAGAGGCCTTCAAGCAGGCTGACGGCTCTCAGTCTGCCGATTGATGTTCGCAGCATCTTGCTCGTAGTTGTTTATTTGGCAACGGGCAGCTTCGCCTTTTTCCAAGCCAGGAAGCCGCCGTCGAGGTGGTAAATTTCCGTGAAGCCCAGCGTCTTCCAGAGTTTCAGCGAGTTTGAGCTCCGGCCGCCGCTTTGACAGTGGACCAGATAGGGTTTGTCCCTGGGCAGCTTTCGAATTGCGTCTGGAAAGTCCTCTTTGAGAAAGTCGATGTGAATCGCGCTTTCAAGGTGTCCAGCCTTGAATTCACCCAAGGTCCTGATGTCGATAATAGTGGGCCTTTTTTTCTTATCTGGAATACTAATGATCTTAGCAGCTTGTCCGGCATCGAGATGGATGACGGTAGCAGGCTTTTGGTCGGGTTTCTCAACTGAAGCTGTATTCATTAAAAGAGGGAGCACCAGCAGAAGGGACGAAAAGAAATTCATGACGGCAGATTAGAAGATTCCCAGTCCGCGGAAAAGGGAAACCTCCGGGCCATACGCGCTCGATTAATCCCCTCAGGCAGGGGTTCGCCAGATCAAACGAAGGGCATCGAGGCGGAGTCTCGACTGGTCGAGAAGCTGAAGGATCTCGTCGCGGTGGCTCGTCAGGGCATTAATTTCAGCTGGAGAGACCTTGCTGTTTTTTTCTGCCAGATTGTGGAGACGCTTAATCTCGGCACTTAATGATTTTCCAGCTGTGTCCACCGCCTGCTTGATTTGCTTGCGAGCCTGCTCGCCAGCGATTTGCTCCGCCTTTGTCAGCATGCCGGGAAGGATCTCTTGTCTGAAAACGCTCTGGGATACTAGCTTACGCGGGCTTCCGGGCTCAAGATTGGCGGATCGCAAGCCCTCATCGGAGCTGTGATCGTTGCCCTTGTGGTCAACGACCGTACGGTAGGGGGTGGGAGGAAGGAATCGGTCCACATGGAGACGGGAGGGGGCAAGGCACTCCAGAACATAATGGCATTCCAGGAGCATGGTTTTGCCTCGGGCAGTTTTCCAGTGGGCGAAGCTACAGTTGCCCTGCTCCTTGCTAAGGAGAACTTCGATTGCGTCTCGGAAGAGCGGGTGGTCCGGGGTTATCAGAGCGATGTCTTCCCGTGCGAGGGCAAAATCACGATCAAAGGTTGCTGAGAGGCCGCCCTCGGGAAATTCCGCGAAGTCCTCGCTGAGCCGCTCTCCTTTCTTGAAGATATAACTCCGCAAGGAAAGATCTTTAACTTCGAGGCCGAGGTAATCGAAGAGGCTAATAACAAACTTCTCGAAACCCGGATCGTGATCGGCCTCTGCGATGTGTTCAATGAGGGTTCCGGCGCTTTCTGATGACGGCGCACCAAGTTCAAGCAGGCGGTCATGGCCAGACGAAAGACCCTTTGAGACCTTTTCCTTCATCAAGGAAGTGCGCTTGAGAAAATCTTCGAAGGTTTCAGGCTCTCTGTCCTCCTGCAGGCATTTCAGTTCCGTTCCGAGCGCTGCGGACAGAGTAGAGGCCCCTTTCAGAGGGTGCTCAAACGCATCGAGGCCTTCAGAATACCACCGCGCGAGGAGCGCATCACTGGTGGCTTTCACGACTGGAACATGGATGTTTACAGTCTCGGTCTGGCCAATTCGGTCAAGCCGACCGATCCGCTGCTCGAGTAGTTCCGGGTTGGTTGGAAGATCGAAAAGAACGAGGTGGTGAGCAAACTGGAAATTTCGCCCCTCCGATCCAATTTCTGAGCAGATGAGGATTCGTGCTCCCTCGGGATCGGCGAACCATGCAGCATTGCGATCCCGCTGGAGGAGAGTGAGGCCCTCATGGAACTGTGCAGATTCGATCTGAATGCGAGCGAGGAGAAGAGATCGTATAGCTTCAGCAAGTTCGACTGATTTGCAGATCAGGACGACTTTTTCCTGGGGGATTTCCTGAAGAAAAGCAGCCAGCCAATCCATGCGAGCCTCGAGGAGATCCGTTTCATCATTTGCAGAAGGATCCAGCTGAACGAGGTGCAACTTACGCTCAGGGAAGCCCGTAAGTCGTTCCCGGGTGTTCCGGAACATGACTCTGCCGGTGCCAAAACAGTCGACCAAGTCCTGCGCGAGACTCTTCCTGCTGGTGGGGTCCTCGTTGTCGAGGGCGGCTAGGAGAGCCGCCGATCGCTCTGAGCGCATAGAAATAAAAGCTTTGTCGTCGTGGGTCAGGGGGACTCCCTCTGAAAGTCTGCCGACCACGTCGGCAAGGGGCTCGTATTCTTTGGCTTCCTGTCGAAAGCTTGAGAGGTCAGGGAATCGTTCAGGGTCGAGAAGGCGCAGACGGGCGAAATGGCCCTCCGGCCCGAGTTGCTCAGGAGTGGCAGTCAGTAAGAGTAACGAGGCGGCAACTTTGGAAAGGGCCTCAATGACGGAGTAGGCCGGGCTTGGGGTTTGGGGATTCCACTGAAGGTGATGAGCCTCGTCGACGATCAGTAAATCAAATCCTGCGGCTCTCGCTTGTTCGGCCCTCTGGGGGTGATTCGTGAGAAATTCAGTTGCAGAGAGGACAAGCTGACTGTCTAAAAATGGATTGAGATCTTCTTCAGTGCTCTGAATAGACTTGCAGCGGTCTTCATCAAAAATGGCGAAGAGCAGATTAAAACGACGAAGCAGCTCCACGAACCACTGATGAACCAGAGGTTCGGGAACCAGAATCAGGACCCGGTCGGCCCTTCCGGTCAAGTGCAGCCTGTGCATGATGAGGCAGGCTTCGATGGTTTTCCCCAGGCCAACTTCATCTGCTAGAAGAATCCGGGGCGCTAAGCGGCTGGCGGCCTCGGCTGCGATGGCGAGCTGGTGAGGGATAAGGTCGATGCGGGCGCCCGAGAACCCCCGTGCCGGGGAACTGCGAAATCTCCCATTCTGCTGGAGGGCCTGCGCTCGAAGTTCATAGGAACGGAGATCATCACACTGCCCGGCAAGGAGACGCTCTTCCGGTTTGATAAAGCTCAGGGCATCAAACAAGTGCTCCTCCCGAATTTCCTCCTCTCCAGAAAGGTAAACAAGGAGTCCATTCCGGTCCTCAACGGCCGTAACAGTGAATTCCTCTCCAGCCTGGTTCTTGATGCGATCCCCTTCTTTGAAGTGCACCCGGATCAGTGGGGCAGAGGAGAAAACATACTGACGCACTTCTTCTGCGGCGGGGAAGCATATCTCCACGCGATCTCCATCTGCACTGATCACCAGTCCAAGACCGAGTTCCGGTTGGGATGCACTGGTCCACCGCTGGCCGGGAAGGGGTAAAGACACGGCGGGGAGACTGGGGTGCGATCGCCTTGGACGCAAGGGCAAGCAGCCGCACGAAAGCTATCTTTCCATGGTTACCTCTACCCTGAAAAAGGAAGAAGAAGACCGGGGGTCTGGAGCTGCGGAGAGGAGGTGTATCCGCCCGGTTCCGACGTTGGAAGAGACAGGTTGCCAGTTGGAAAGGTCGTTGCTGCGAAAGATCGTGTAGGTCCTTCCCAGCAAGGTGGGATAGGAGAGGAGGAATTCTCCGGGAGTCGTGGGACTCGCAGCTACCGTGAGAGCAAAGCGGGAAGAAAGGTCCCGGGGGTCCGTCCCGGTAACCAGTATTTCGGCAAGGTTGCTCTGGCCGTCGCCATCAGTGTCTTCATCGCCGTCCGGGATACCATCATTATCGCTGTCTGATAGCTGAGGATTCGTCCCGAGTTGTTCCTCAATGTGATCCGGAATGCCATCCTGATCGCGGTCCGCGATGGCGGTGACAGTGATATTGTCGATAGCAATCCCCGGAATCAGAGAGGGGCCTAGAAGTTGTCCGTCATTTAACTGGCCTGGGGTGGACCGGTTCAAGAAGCGTGTCCATTCGAGGGAGCTATTCAGGCCGAGACTGCCTGTGCCGGGTGCTGGCACGGGATTGGATTGCGCTACTTCAATGTCAGTTGAGGTCAGCCCATTGGCAGGACCTTCAGTCGCGGTTACGGTACCTTCGTAAGAGACGAATTCCACGATGTCATTGTTCACGACAAGAGCGATGCCATCGGGGCCATTCTGGATCCGTGGAATGAGCTTCGAATAGAGGCGGTGTCCTGAGGGAAGAGTCTGTTCTAAGGTAAAAGATGTGAGAGGATGTTGTCCATAAATCCCTCCTCCATTCCCGTTATAGAGGTAGACTTCAACCTCTTGAGGGGTGCCCTGGTATCCAGGGGCAACCAGTATTTCGAGGAATTCGTTGAGGTCTGCGCCCGTGTTGTCGTAATGGAATTCGTTTAAACGGACGTAGTCCTCTACTCCCGTCACTGGTTGGCCCGGTGATGCTGTAAAATCCAGCTCAAAGGTCGCGCCTGGAGGGATAAGAATTCCCTCAAGGCGAGTCGTCAAAGAGGTGGTAATGCCGTTAGTGATGGGGCCTTCGATGCCAAGTGGAGAGTCTGTTGTGAAAGTCAGGTCTGGGAGAGCTATGGGCCTTCCTGCCACGTAGACTTCCACGGTAATCAAATCGACACGTTCTCCGGAAAAGCTCCTCCACTGCTCGGCGTCGTAGGCAATCTCGAGAGCCGTGAGTGTGGTGTCCGTGTCGTTACGGAATGAGGTGACGGCTGAGACAGGTTCGCTACCTAGGAGTAGCCCCAGAGATCCATCATTTCCGAAAGAATAGAGTCCGACCATTCCCAGAGTTCCCGTATCTCTCCCTCGCCAAGGCCCTCCAGAAACCGTCCACCGCGGTGGGGGTGAGAGTCCGTTAAAGTTCTCCAAGGCTTCAACCACCGGTTGGCCTATATTGCTGATGGCATAGACCTCTGAAGAGCTGTCGGTAACTCTCAGTCGCGCAGTTGCGGGAGTGAACCCTGTGGCGCTTGCAGTAAAGAGCACTTCCCTCGACCCATCTACCAAGCCATCCAACTGAGGAGAAATATCGACGGTCTGAGTGGCCTGACCACTGACGAAGAGCAATGTAGAGGTCACGGGAACAGCTTCACCTGGATCTGACGAGGTGAGGAGAATCTCCACGGTTTCTCCCGGATCTGGAGGCGAGGGGAGTTCGACGGTCAGGAAAGCAGACCCGCTGGGGTCTGACTCTGCCACCTCGGTGGCGGAGATGCGAAGCACCAGTGAGTCGCGGGATGTCAGATTGAAGTCCGCGAACACGGCAAGGTGATCCGATGCGTTAGGACTCGTTCTTTCAGGGAGCGGTTGCCCTGCCTTTGGAAGCCCCGTCTGGTTATCGATGTCCAGAGCACTATTATAAATCTCGCCCGCGTAGGGGCGGTTCATCAGGGCGCGAGTGGCAAGAATGAAATCGAGTTGGCTGCTCCCCTGAGTGATTACCGAGCCATTGAGTTGAGTGCTCCCTATCGCAGCCATCGACCAAGGTAGGAAGTAGTCCGCAGGGTTTGTGTAATAGTTGACCGGGAAGACGATGTCTTCGCCAAGAATAAAAGAGCGGGGTAACCCCGGAGGAATCTCACTGTAGACAAAATCACCTCCAATCAGGTTAAAGTCGCCGAGAATAATCAGGTTATCCTCCGCAGTCAGTCCTCGCTGGGTAAGGAAATCCCTGCTGCGTTTTAATTCGACTGCTCGCCTGAATGGATCATCGAGATCGAGGCAGCATTTGAGGTGCAGGGTGAGAATGGTCGGGTCCGCTACAGTTCCCGGGACATCCACCACGATGGCCGGGATCTGACGCACCATATCCAGCGCCCCGGGAGGCGAGGCAATGTTAAAGGTCGAGGTAAGAGGGTAACGGCTCATGAAGGCGGTGCGGAGACCAGAGTCCAGAACACGCTGGGTGGTGGCGGCGTGCACATGCGGGTAGCCCAGAGTAGTGGCAAGGCTTCCGAATGAACTTGGAGAACCATCAAGGTCAGCCCGGGTCATTTCCTGGAGGGCAACGACATCCGCATTGATACGCTCGAGAACGTCTTCGGTTGCTTCGAATGAGGTGCTGCCGGGGTCGCCAAGTCCGAACTCGACATTCAAGGTGGCGACCCGCAGTGGAGTAGCAGGACTTGTGATAGTCCCGCTCAGGAGGAGCAGCGCCACGAGAACTGAACCTGAACGCTGTCGCAGGAAGCTTGGAAGAGAAGGGAGCTCCATCGGTCCTTCATTCATGTATCTCAGAGCATGCGGGCTGTCAGATTTTCGGCTCCACCTTGCCTGAGGAGGATGGGCCCCATGGCCTGTGGGAAAATCCGCTTTCGTGATAGCTTATCTTAACAGGTTAATCGAGCGGAACAATCGATCAGAGGTCTGTTCATGGTCTTAATTTGGTGGGCTTTAAGATCTCAACAATCATTCAGAAGATCTTATTTTGCAGCTTGCAGGTCTTCCTGTGTAAGTATGGAGACGAGGACAAACTACGATGGGGCGAGGGGTAAGCGCGCTCACATTCCCCTCTTTCCAAAGGTTAGGTTCTCATCGGAGATTATCAATCCTCTCGTGTTGGTGTTGCCGGACCATGTTTGCGCTGCTCTTCTTTAATCGTGACGGGGGAGCTCATGATGTTTGCAGTTGTAATAGCGCTCGGACAATTCAGTCCAGGTCCTGATATGGTGCTGCTCACACGCACCGCATTAGCTCAGGGGCGCTCTGCCGGGTGGTGGATGTCCGCAGGAATCGCTTCAGGACTGTGCGTTCATGCGACCGTTGCAGTCTTTGGCATGGCGTATCTCATGGGTTTGAAAGGATGGGCTACAGAATCCCTGCGTTGGGTCGCTGCTGCATATCTTGCCTATCTGGGATTCCGCCTGTTGCTCGCCGGTATGAGCGCAGGTAGTAAAGAGAAGCCTCAAGAGGCGGAGCGCAGCGCAAGGAACCAGTCGGCTTATGTCCGTGGACTGCTATGTAATCTTCTCAACCCAAAGGTAGCGATCATCTTTGCTGCGGTGGTGACCGAGTTTGTCAGTGGTGATGATCGACCGGTATGGTGGGCACCGGCCCTGTGGCTGATTATTGTGTTACAGGGTCTCGGTCTATGGATGCTGTATGTCTGGCTTCTTCAGTTCCCTCCGGTTCGGTCAGGGTACCAGCGGGCCGCTCCCTGGTTCGATGCGGCCTTTGGAGTTGGACTGCTTGCGCTTGGACTCCTGATTGTGATGGGCGGTGGTCCGGTATGACCGCCCGTCCGTGATTGAGGCCGGGCACACGGCCCGCCCATGTGGCTAACGGTAAAGAGGAGTCTTGTGCTTCGTGAAATACCCCTCTCCAAGATAAAACGAATAGGGGTAATCGGGGAGCGGCCCGGCATCTGGAGGGCGGGGAATTTTCCGACCGATGGTGAGGTCCTCAGGCAGGGTGGTAGCGATGGTTACCGGGGTGCCCACCTGAACAAGGTGATAAAACTTTGGTGCGAGGTTTTCATGCATGCGCAGGCATCCATGAGTACAGGGATACGGCTTCATCCAGCCCGTGTGGAATCCGTAGTGCGCCTTGAATTCGCACCAGTATGGCATGGGTGTCCCCTTAAAGTTCCAACCGGCGGGCTTTTTGGCGAGCCATGTCTGAGTGACTCTGCCGTCTTTCGAGGCGTAGCCATGGCTGTTGGCTCTGTGTTTGTGGGCCTTCTTGAAAATACGAAAGTTCCCAAGGGGAGTCGGTTTGCTTTGTGTTCCAACCGCGACAGGCATGACCAAGAGAGGCCGGTTCCCCTCCATGACGTAGGCTGCCTGATTTCTGATGGAGACCTTAACCTCTACGTTGGCTGGATTCATAGGTCTGGAGGCCGGGAGGTCAAAAGCAGCGTAGCGAGCGGACCCACCAGCGCCTCTGGGAGAGGGGGAGCACGATATTGAGGTCCAGCATACTAAAGCCACGGAGAAGGCGAGGAGTATTTTCATGAAAGGAGAGAAATGGCTCTGGGCCGAGGTAGCGGGAATGTGGCCTAGAGGAAATTCAAATTTTGAAGCGGAAAGTTTCTGTTGAGTGAAATCAAGACGGAGGGAGAGAGATTCCAGTCGTTAAGGGGATGAGCTTCTGAAGTTCGAAAGCTCCCACGATTCAACCACACCGTTTCGGAAGGTCACACTCGCGGCGTGAGTGGAAGTGTAGTGAATCGAGGGGGCAAGGCCGAGGCCGCCATAGGTGCCGCCGTGGCGGCCAAATCCCAGACTCTGGTAGGCGTAGAACGAATGGTGAAAGTGAGGCTGTCTGCGAAGATACTCCCATCGCTCGAATGGAGCGTCTGCGTGGTAGCCTCGGATCTTTCGTGTAGGATTTCCCATTGCGAAATACACCGCATTTTGAGGCATGCCTTTGGTGATCTCTCCCTTGCTAGCAAGGTGCCGGTGTTCTTCAGAGAGGGATTTATAGAGTGAGGCGTTCTGATTAATTCTCCACTCTGGTGTGACTGCGGTACAGCTCAGAAAAACCATACAGTTGGCGGTAGCTGCAATGAGAGGAAGGATTGGGAAGCGCATGGTGAAAGAGACAGTCTGAATGCTGGGGCGATTGTAGTCGCGAAGAGTTCGGACGCAGCTATTTTCCGACCCCATAAAGCGGCTTGTCTTGCTCCCATCACCAATGGAATGATCGATTTCATGACGAAGACCGATGCGGTGTCTCCATCCGAGCTGGCAGGTTTCCTCGAGGCGTGTTCGGGCTGGGGTCAGAGAGAGTCCGAGATCTGCAGGACCTTCAAATTCCAAACATTTCTGGAGGCAATTGATTTTGTTCAGGCAGTGGCTGGAGTCGCGGAGGAGGCGGGGCATCATCCCGATATCAATGTCCACTACAATAAGGTGACTCTAAGCCTGGTGACCCATTCCAAAGGGTGCCTTACCACGGCAGATTTCGAGGTGGCTCGGCGCCTCAATGAACTGGTTTCCTGAAGAGAGCGCGCTACCGCGGTAGCAGAATCTCTTCGGTATCAAGTCCGGTGATTCTCCTAAGGCCTTTCACAAGGTGCCACATCACGAACATGAGAATGACGAGGATGGGAACTCCGATCGCGATGAAACCCCAAAAGGTGAGTTTGCCCACTCCGTTATTGTACTGGCGGCGAGCCTCCAGCTTGTCGTTGAAGTCGATGTCACCAAGAAAATGCTGGGCGAGAAAAAAGTTTGCGAGGGTGCTTACCAGAAAGGAAGCGGAGAAGAGAACAGTGCAGAGGAAGAGAAGCTTCCGATATGCTTCGCCGGATTGCTTTTCGGCAACAACACGTTCAATTTTCCCGATATCAAAAATCTGTGGGCTGTAGAGAAAGGTGCGAAGCAAGGGGGTTTTAGTCCAATGAGAGACGAAGATCGCAAGGCCCAGAATAAGTGGGATAGACCCCTCCTTGATGCCAAAAAGGGTAGGCGCATTAGAGCGAACGCTGCCGTCCTCCTGCCAGAGGTAGAGCGTCAGCCCTCCGGTCAGCAAGACAGAGGCCAAGCCCACTACGGAGAAGAAGTTCAGCCTGCGGTGCCTGAGAAAGAACCAGACCCCGTAACAAATCGGCAGGGCCAGTGCGATTACAAGGGACTTTACTGGTCCGAGATGCCACGGGCGTGGATCCTTAGCGTCGACTCCCTCTGCTTGAAGCTTCTCCAGAATTGCCGGATCATCACTCATCATCGTAAGTGCCAGGATAGGCACAAGTACGTTGACGAGGATGTTCGTCAGCGGGTTCTCCTGTGGAGGCTTGGGAGTGGAGTCAGACATGGAGGCGGGATGTCCGGGAAGGCCCAGTAGTGAGAGATCAGGCGCGCAGTCCCAAGGCGGAGCACGGTGGCCCGAGGCTCAGGACTGGTAGATGCTTTTGCCTGTGGAAAGGAGATCGTCACAGGCGCGCTTCAATCTGTCACAGAGGCTTTGCTCAGCTTTCTTGAGATAAGAGCGAGGGTCATAGACCTTCTTGTTGCCAACCTCTTCCTCGATCTTAAGCACGCCCTCGATGTTTTCACAGATGTGAGTCACAACCGGGCGAGTAAAGGCATACTGGGTGTCAGTATCGATGTTCATCTTGATCACCCCGTAATCAAGGGTTTCACGAAGCTCCTCAATCGAAGATCCACTGCCGCCATGGAACACCAGATCCATCTCGGCCTCCTCGCCGTGCTTGTCCATTACGGCTTTCTGTCCATCTCTAAGAATCGTGGGCTTCAGCTTAACGGACCCAGGTTTATATGATCCGTGGACGTTTCCAAAGGTCGCAGCGAACATGAAGCGGCCAAGAGGATTGAGAGTCTCATACACCGTCATCATGTCTTCAGGGGTGGTGTAAAGTTTTTCTGCAGGGAGGCCAGAGGTGTCATGACCGTCCTCCTCGCCTCCTACCACTCCGGCTTCAACTTCGAGAATGATATCGAGGTCGACACACTCCTTCATGATTTCGACCGAAAGGGCCATGTTTTCCTCGAGGGGGAGCTCAGATGCGTCCAGCATGTGAGACTGAAAGAGAGGGCCCTGGCCGTTTTCCTTTCGGCGCTTTGATTCCTCCAAGAGGGGCCTGAGAAAGCTGTCAACCTTGCCGGGATGGCAATGATCGGTGTGGAGCGCAATCAGAACGTCATACTTTTCTGCCAGGCGGTGTACGGCTTCAGCCAGCACCATAGAGCCGAACGCAGCATCATTTACCGCGAGGCCCGAGGCAAACTGACCCCCACCGGATGAAAGCTGGATAATCCCGTCGGAATTCGAATCCGCGAAGGCCTTCAGGGCCCCATTGGCGGTGGTGAGGGAGGTAATATTAATTGCAGGATAGGCGTAGCCACCTTTTTGGGCGGAATCCAGCATCTGGCGGTATTGCTCGGGAGTCGCAATTGGCATGACGTATGCCCCTTACCGGGGCTAGCCGATGGATGCAAGGCTGGAGAGGTTTGAATGGCTCTGATATTTTAGGCTTGAGCGTAAGAACTCTCCGGCGTATCCCGTGCGCCCCAGCTTTAGGGTAGGTACCGAAGCGGTCAAACGGGGCAGACTGTAAATCTGCTGGCTCACGCCTTCAAAGGTTCGAATCCTTTCCTGCCCACCACCTTCATAATGAAGGCGTTACAAATAAATTAGGAAGGATGGGGCAAGAGGAATTGATGACAAACGGGCCATTTTTACGCGCCCTCGTGCCTAAGAAGTTGCACGAGGAGTTGTGAAGTGCGACCACGGCGAGCTGGTCTACTGCAAATCATTGCTAAGACATCGCTTTTCTGACCCGGATTTCCTGGGCGCCTGTTGTCCGGGGAAGGTGGGGGTGCAGCTTTACGCCGCTCGAATTGTTGGAGGCTTATGGTATTCTCACTTCCAGTCCGTATTGGTCAGAGGGATTCCGAGGTCTGAAACAAGTTCTTTGAGAGCGTCCATGTCTCCGGTGCCCGCACGCCCCGGGGGAGCACCGGCAATATGAGAGCAGAGAAAGCAGACATCGATGTGACCCAGAATCTCACCTGAGGCTCCATACCAGACAAAGGCGTGATGCGGATAGAAGCAGTCTACAACTGGACGTCCGGGATGCCCACCCGTAACAGCGGCTTCGAGGGCTTTGATTTGCGCGTTGGTCAGTTGAACTCCGTCCTGTGGGATTCGCGTGGAGTTTAACTCACCATTTTGGTCGATGATCCCGGGAAACGAGATCTTCTTGTCCCAATTCAGCCGGAAAGCCATCACTTTCGTCACATTAGCGGTATGCCATTTCCCGGGTTTCAACCCTGAGTCCGTTGAGCATGAGGTCATGGTCAACGTGGTAAACACCAAGAGGATCTGTGGCAGATGCTTCATGTTACCTGTAATTACCACATCGCTTCAGGAAGCAGAAGCACGGGATCCTGCACCCTCGATCCTGCACCTGATCCCTGTTACATGAACCGTGTATGGTGAAACGTGTAGGATGCGGGGTTCAGGGTATTTAAGAAGCCAAGATCAGGATAGTAATGGAAGAACTGAACCAAAATTTAGTTTCCAAAGGTAAACCCAAATGTCCCAGCCCGCGAAAATGATAAACCCAACTACCAAAAGGCATACGATACTCATTGTATAACCGAGCCCTAAACCTATTGCGGCCATATTTGCGCCGTCCTGTTTACCTTTTGAGGATCTGATCTGCCGAAGTGCAAGGTGGCCAAGAATGATCGCAGCAATAGCAGTAAAGATAAGCCCCTCCCAAGAAGCTTACGATTCCCAGCAGCATACTAAGCCTCGCGGAGGAGTTCCTAACGGCCATCGGAGCGTGCTGGTGAACAGTTGGTTCCACCTCACAAGTTTAGCACCTGCGATTGGGATCAAAGAATTGAAATTAATTCGCTTAACATTCCTTAAGTCGATGCTGATTTGCATAGGAACCATGGCGCGGTGCACGGGTTAGGGGCGAAGGTGCGAGGTGCAGGAAGCAGGGTGCAATGAACGGGTTAGGGATGCGAGGAGCAGGGAGTAGGAGGACCAAGAACTATTGGCCTAATCGATGACATCATCGTTATTATGAATTCGCGGGAAAAACACGTGCCGTGGCAAGGTGAGCAGGGCAGGAATATCAATACTATAAAATAAATAGCGAACTCCTAGCAAAACCTTCAATCTGAGAAACAATGAAAAGCCAGATCTTCAAACTATCCGCGGGCATCGGCGGAGCCTATCACCTTATCCTAGGCATCATCGCATTAGCACTTCCGGTAGACACAGTCATCCAAGTCATCACTTTCGCCTTCGGCATGACTCTCGAAATCACACCCCAACTTCCACTAGTACTTAAATTCGCATCCGTATACCTTATAGCCTTCGGGGGAATGCTATTACTGCTTACCTCAGATCCAGCAAAATATCGAATCTTCGCATACCCCGCTCTAGCACTATTTGGCATACGGTTTATAAACAGAATTATATTCTTCAGCACTCTTACCGCCGCAGGAGTCGCAGATTCCCGCAATATGATGGGAGCAGCCATAATACTTGTCTTCTTTCTATTAATCCTCTGTACCCTACCCAAGAAACAAGCAAACTCCTGAGCAATGCACGCGCCGGAAATATCCAGCGACAATGAAATCCTTGCTTCTTTACGAAAAAGAACAAAGGAGATTACCGAAGGCATAGAGAGCGAGATAGACGAACTCCATCGCTTAAATCCTTACAAGCGATCAATGGAATTCCTCTCATTCGGCATACTTTATGTTTTTGGCGCCATCCTAGCCTATTTTTCTAAGGGTAATATAATCATCACTATCTCAGGCATCATATGCATGGGTATCTCACTTAATTCTTTATGCATATTAATACACGAAGGATTACACGGACTTTTAGCAGAACGTCCATGGGTTAACCATCTACTGTCTTTCATAGTGGGCCTACCAATTTTAATATCTGCCACCGCCTACCAAACAACACACGCTAATCATCACTACGAAATCGGGAGAAAACTGGATTACGGCACCTATCGACAACACCTTAAGTCTCCCACCCTTATTTGGCTCGCATATTTCACCCAACTCCTGCTCGGCAGCCTAGTCTATATAGCATGTATTCCATTCTTGGCATACAAGGTAGCCAACAAGCGATCACGTTTCTTTATAGTCGCAGAATACTGCATCATAATCCCCTGCGCCGTAACCGTCTGCCTCGTAGCAGATCCTGCAAGTATATTGATATATTGGGCTTATCCTATCGTAATTATGAGCTTCTTAACAAATATCCGAGGACTAGCCTCACACGCTCTCGGTGACGTTGAGAATCTGTATTTATCGAGTAGGACAATCAAAAGCTCGAAGCTGGTATCATTCTTATTTCTTCACGAGAATTACCATCTCGAGCACCACATTTTCCCTGGTGCACCCAGCTACAGTCTACGCAAAATTCACGAATTAACCTGGAAGCGCCTACCGGAAACACTCTACGCGAAGTCTTACCGACAGTTCCTGATAAACTTCTTCCAAGCAGCCCTCAAAAGAGATCTAACCCCAATGGGGATAGTGCATCCGATAAAGAATTTAGAACGAACACCTGCCGAATAGCAGCCTGCCCGCCTACAAAAAACGCAGCGTTACTGCACCAGCGCCATTTCTCATAAAACACAAAGAACTCGGCAAATCCTTGAGTGAAAGTGGTGGCGAGAGGCAGATCCGAGCACTGCGAGGAAGGTTACCCACAGGGCGGCCAATTTAACGATTTGAGCCACAGGCTCAAACAGTTCGGTTCTTACGATAGCCACACCCCAAGGGTGTGGCGAGAGGCAGGCTATGAGCGGAGGCGGATGCGCGAAGCAATCGAACTGCCGACACAAGGATTTTCAGTCCAGTCACGGGGGAGACTAAACCTGGGCGCTTCCGATGACTAATCAACGAGTTACCAAATTTACCAGTTCTCAGTTCTGAACCAAAAACCTGCTGCCAGGAACTCGCTTTTTCTCTGCTGGTGTGGTTCGCACGAGTCTTAAATCCGGTCGGGACTCTGCGCGATGCCACGGCCTACGCCGAGATGCTCGCGCTCGCAGCCGTCCAGAATACCTTGGAGGATTGGCGTCTTGAGGGGTGCACGATCCATGTGACAAAGGAGCCGCGTCT
>Ga0160423_10001965_pt1 | contig 17211 bp, 13 predicted proteins | sample CRUFie14St8metaG_FD_108191 | JGI IMG/M metagenome (GOLD analysis project Ga0160423, IMG submission 108191) | Marine microbial communities from the Costa Rica Dome - CRUD Field 142mm St8 metaG | ecosystem: Environmental > Aquatic > Marine > Oceanic > Photic zone | place: Costa Rica: the Eastern... | reverse complement strand
CCATAAATTGTATCAATATTTATATTAGGAGACCACAAATAGTTCTCTGCTCCAGAAACTTCAATCTCAATAGTATCGCCAATACAAACACTAACAGAATCATCTATTATTGGTATAGGGGGACTATCATTAACTTCAACTAAAACACTATCTTCTATAGAACATCCATTTTGTGTCTCAATTTCAACATTATATAGTGTAGTAACCAAAGGAGTTACTGAAGGAGTAGATGTATTTTGATTAATCATCGATGTAATTGGAGACCAAGAATAACTTACACCTCCTGTAGCAAATAAATCAACACTATTTCCTATACAAATAGATGTATCATTAGATATAGTATTAGAATCTATATAAACTTCTAATGTAACTAAAACCGTATCAATACCACAAGTGTCTGATATTATAACCATAAAGTCTGTCGTCTGATCTATGATAGCGAGTGGATTATATATCGTAGAATCACTTAAAAAAATTGAAGGTGACCAATCATAAAAAGCACCACCGTACGCTTCAAACTCAAATGTATCACCAGGACATATAGGACTTGGAGGGGTTACAACACCTCCAATGAAATCACCAATAATTACTTCAAAGAATACTGTATCGGAGACATAACAATTATTTGTATCAGCTGCAATCATTGTCACGTTATATTGTCCTGGACCAGGATAAAGATGTGAAGGACTCATCTCTGTTGATAATGTATTATCACCAAAATCCCAAAAGAAAGCATTTCCATTAACACTATTATTATTAAAATAAACTGAATCTGGTAAACATACAACAGGGTTTGGATCTGCAACTGCAGCTTGAATCGTACCTAATTCAAATTTAAATGCAGCTAAATTACAATTATTGCTTGGTGCTATGTTAGACCATGCTCCAGGTGTTGTAGGAAATCCATTAGTCATAGCACCACAACTAGCACAAACAGCATGATAAATTGTGCCATCCTTATCAAATCTACTAGTCCCTCCATCAACATGATTAGCTGGTCCCGAAACACCTCCCATATATGTTCCATACTTTAAATAATTAGCATCTGGAGCGAGCACAGCAATATAAAAATTACTTCCATTTGTTGTAGGTTGGTATGCATCAATCGTAACAGGAAAACCATTACTAGTCGAATTAATTGCCTGACCTCCAGTACTATTTGTTGTTCCTCCCCAACCAGATAGGTAGATATCATAACAGTCTGAAACCAAAAAGGCAGTTGGCGAAATCTCAACATGACCTGAACCTGCTCCAATCATTGTTGTCCATTCAATTGAATTTAAATTAGAAGATAACTTTTGTATAAATTGGCCAGAATTTGGCACCCCAAATAAACCTGGTGTAATTTGCCAATTAGATTCTGTTTGTCCTAATACATATACTTTATCATCTAAATCTAATTGAACACAATAAGACTGATCATATTCATTAAGACCTAAAAAAGTTCCTGATAAGATAGCCCCAGTATTACCGTTTAGTCTTGTAATATATCCATCTGAAATTCCACCATTAAAAGATAAATCAAACCCGGAAGAATAAGAAAGTGATGATGAATTAGTACCACCAACAAAATAAATATCTCCATTAATACTGCTCTGTATAGAGTTGCCAGATTCTACACCTAAACCACCAAAATATCCTGACCAAATTAATGATGATAAACTAGGGTTTAACTTAAAAACAACTGCATCTTGGGCGCCAGATAAACTATTTTGAGGTCCTTGAATAACAGGAAAATCAGATGATTTTGTCGTAGAAGTAACTAAAATATTTTCATTTTGATCAAGGATTACTTCACCGCGAAATTGATCTCCATAATTGAAGTTTAAAATACTTGAATTTAGTCCATCATTACCAGATCCTCCCATAAAAGTTGAGCTTAATAAAGATGAACCGTCAGGTGATAATCTTGCAACAAATAAATCAGAAGCTGGAAATGTTAATCCATTTTGAACTTCTAAACTTCCTCCTCCAAATGTATTATCATAGGCTCCAACCATAGGGAAATTTGAGGATGCTGTAACACCTAAAATATATAATTCATTATTAGAATTACAAATCATGCTCTCAGGTAGCTCATTTGAACTCCCTCCAATGAATGTAGAATAAATTAATCCCGAACCATCAGCAGTAAATTTTGTAATAGAAATATCAAATCCAGGTAAACCTGTTGAACTCGCAGTGCCACCATTAAAGGATGCATCATAAGCTCCTACTGTAGTTGGATATCCTATTCCAAAACTAATACCACCTCCAAACAAATTACCATTAGAATCAGGAGTTGCTGTCATACCCCAATTATCCGAAGTAGCACCAGTGAAAGTCGAAAAAGTTAATGTAGGATCAATAATTAATTTCTGAGATGCATCATATCCATCAGGGAAAACAAAAGTTACTTCATCACCTAAAAGTTTAAATTGAACATTAACTGAGCTTTTAACCCCTAATTCTGTTTCTGTCCATGCAGTTAGATTAGACTCAATAATCTCACCAAAACGATTACATATATGCAAATTACCATCATCATCCAAATATAAATTAGACTGACCTTTATAATCTACTCGTATTTGAGCAATATTAATAAATGGATCAACAATAAAGGAATACTTAAAACCATTATCCCCATCAATAAGCATGTCTATACCATCATAATAATCGTATAGTCTAACTGTTTTGTAACCATGAACATGACCAAACCAATTTTCAGGATTATTACCTAATATATAGTTATTGTAAAATGATGACGAATCTGAAACATAACTACTGCCACCCCAGGAAGAACCTAAAAATTTTGTTTTAATTACATGTCCCACAAATGGTTCATGGTGCTCTTCTGGATTGCTTTCATGTTCTATATGTTTGCCACCATTACTTAAAGAATAAGTAAAACCATCTTCTTCAATAAAAAAATCACCTTGTAATAATTCAATTTTAAAAAAAACATTGTTTTCCCATTGTCCTCTATTAGGATATAACCATGCATCCTGACCTAAGAGATTACTGTATATAGAAACAAATAAAAATATTTTAAGAAAAACTCTCATTAACAGTTGAAATTACAATTAAAAAAACTCTTCTAAGTAATACATAAAAATACACATATATTTGAATGTATATTATACAATTAAGTCGCATTAAGGACTTATAAGGTTGCCTTTTAATAAAGACAATAGATTAAGGTATAATCTAAACATTGAAGGTCGATTTATTATAATTAAATTTGTATTAAAATTTATAGCGAATCAAATAATGAGTGATGCAATAAAACACGAATGTGGTATAGCACTTTTGAGATTAAAAAAACCATTAGAGTATTATTTTAATAAGTACCAAACCCCATTTTATGGACTAAATAAATTACACTTACTAATGGAAAAGCAGCACAACCGAGGTCAAGATGGTGCTGGTGTGGCAAACATAAAATTGGATATGTCTCCTGGTGAACGATACATCTCTAGATATCGTTCTATTGATAATAAACCCATTGAAGATATATTTGATTACATAAACAGTAAGTTCATAGAAGTTGGGAAATATAATCCTAAATTACTTAAAGATGTAGATTACTTAAAAAAGAACTTTGGCTTTACTGGTGAATTATTCTTAGGTCATTTAAGATATGGAACATTTGGTAAGAATTCTATTGAAAATTGCCATCCATTTTTAAGACAAAATAATTGGATTACCAGAAATTTGGTTGTTGCAGGAAATTTTAATCTAACAAATGTTGATGAATTATTTGATGTATTGTTAAATATAGGACAACATCCAAAAGAAAAATCAGACACTGTAACTGTACTAGAAAAAATTGGCCATTTTTTAGACAATGAAAACAGCGAGTTATATAATAAATTAAAACCTCAAGGATATTCAAACTGTGAAATTTATAAAAGAATTGCCTCGGAATTAGAAATTGATAAAATACTAAAACGTGCTTCTGAAGATTGGGATGGAGGCTATGCTATGGCAGGTTTGTTTGGACATGGTGACGCTTTTGTATTGAGAGATCCATCTGGAATTCGCCCTGCATATTTTTATGACGATGATGAAGTCTGTGTCGTGACATCAGAGCGCCCTGTAATTCAAACAGCTTTTAATGTCAAATCAAATGAAATTAAGGAATTAAAACCTGGACATGCTTTAATAATAAAGAAAAATAGCTCAGTAGAAGAAACCTTAATAAACAAACCAAAAGAACATTTAAAATGTTCTTTTGAACGAATCTATTTTTCAAGAGGTAGTGACAGTGATATATATAAAGAAAGAAAACAACTTGGGAAAAATATTGTACCTCAAGTAATAAAGTCGATTAATAATGATTTTAAAAATACTGTTTTCTCTTTTATACCAAACACAGCAGAAGTTTCATTTTATGGCCTAATAAAAGGACTAGAAAATCATTTAAGTGAAGAAAAAATAAAACAAATCAATTTATTGGGAGCTAATCCTAGCTCGGAAAAAGTTCGTGAAATTATTATGCAAAAAGCGCGTATTGAAAAAATTGCAATTAAAGATGCTAAACTCAGAACTTTTATTACTGAAGATGACTCAAGAGATGACCTAGTAACTCATATTTACGATATCACCTATGGATCTATCAAACCTCATTCTGATAATCTTGTTATCATTGATGATAGTATTGTACGTGGTACAACATTAAAACAATCTATTCTTAGAATGTTGGATCGCTTAGAGCCGAAAAAGATCATTATTATTTCTTCAGCACCTCAAATTCGTTACCCAGATTGTTACGGGATTGATATGGCTAAGCTAGGAGACTTTATTGCTTTTGAAGCTGCAATAGAGCTTCTTAAAGAACGAAATATGAGCCATATAATTGAAGAGGTATATGAAAAGTGTAAAGAAGAAGTAAATAATCCTACAACTGCAGTTAAAAATCACGTACGAAAAATTTATGACTCATTCACAGATGATGAAATCTCTTTAAAGATTAGTGAATTACTTACACCTGAATGTATTTCAAGTGAAGTTAATATTATCTATCAAACAGTTGAAAACCTTCACTTAGCATGCCCTAATAACAAGGGAGACTGGTATTTTACAGGTAATTATCCGACAATTGGGGGAAATAAAGTTGTAAATAAAGCATTCATTAATTGGAAAGAAAATAAAAACAAACGTGCCTATTAAAGACAAAAATGAATAAGCGCACAGCAATCATATTTTATATTCTGAGTATCTACGTTATTATTCAATTTATTTGGTGGGGATATCATTTAATAGAACTAACTCAAGAACTAGTAAAAAAAGATGAACTAATTTCAAAGCGTGTGACGATGATTCTGGGAGAAGGAACTGTCTTCTTAGTAATTTTATTCCTTGGTATATGGCAGATTAGGCGTTCTATCTATAAAGAATTAAAGTTATCTGAACGTCAAAACAATTTTCTTTTATCTGTGACTCACGAATTGAAAACTCCACTAGCTGCTAATAAACTTTATATCCAGACTATAAGCAAAAGAGAACTTTCAAAAGATCAACAAAATGATCTATTAAGAAAAGCAATAGAAGAGAATAGAAGATTAGAAAATATGATTGATAATATTCTTAATGCATCGCGTTTAGAGAATAATGCACTAAGTATTGAAAAAGAAAAATTTCACTTAAATACCCTTATTAAAGAAATTATTAAACGTTTTAACACACTTAATAATGAAGAAATTATTGAGCCAATATTAACAGAAGATATTGAATGTTTTGGAGATAAGTTTATGATTGAAACTATATTAAATAACTTAATCGATAATGCCTTAAAATATGCAGGCGTAGAAAATAAAATTATAGTTTATGCGACAATTAATAAAAATATGATTCGCTTTGGTGTAAAAGATCTTGGCCCTGGTATCAGAAAGGATTTAAGGTTTCGTATTTTCGAAAAGTTTTATCGTATCGGGAGTGAAGAAATACGAAGTCAAAAAGGATCTGGCCTCGGATTGTTTATTGTTTCTGAATTAGTTAAAATGCATAATGGTGAATTACATTGTCTTGAAAATTTACCTAATGGTAGTAATTTTGAAATAAATATTCCAAAATGACAAATAAATTAGGATTAATAATTTTAGATGGATGGGGTGTCGGAGATAAATCAAAGTCAGATGCTATATATAATTCAGAAACTCCATTTATGGATAGCTTAATGACAAATTATCCAAATGCAACACTATTAACTAGCGGCAAAAATGTTGGATTACCTGAAAATCAAATGGGGAATTCAGAAGTAGGTCATTTGAACATTGGAGCTGGTCGTATTGTATATCAAGAGTTAACAAGAATTAATAGAGCAATTATAGATAAAACTTTTTTCAGAAATAAACTTTTAATTGAAGCATTCCAAAAAGCAGACGAAAATAATTTAGCAATTCATTTCATAGGACTTGTATCAAGAGGTGGTGTTCATAGTTCACAAGATCATCTACATGCTCTTATTGAAATGGCAAATGATTACAATATAAAGAACTCTTATATCCATGCTTTTACTGATGGGAGAGATTGTGATCCCAAAAGTGGATTAATATTCATTAAAGAATTAGAGAAAAAAATCAATAACACAAATACAAAAATAGCATCCATTATTGGACGATATTTTGCTATGGACAGAGACAATCGTTGGGGAAGAATAAAAAAAGCCTATGATCTAATGGTTTTTGGTAAAGGCGAATTTTGTGATACCGCCTCTAAAGCCATTGAATTGTCTTATGCTAAAAATATAACTGATGAATTTATTAAACCAACTATAATTAATTCAAAAGGCATAATTAAACCTAAAGATATTGTTATCTGCTTTAATTTTAGGAGTGACCGACCAAGACAAATATCCATAGCCCTAACACAAAAAAACCTTGAAAATTATGAGATGAAAAAATTGGACATTGATTATTATACAATGACCAATTATGATAATACATTTAAAAATATTAATGTAATCTTCAAAAAAGATAACATATCACAAACATTAGGTGAAATTCTTTCAAAGAATAATAAAATACAGACCCGTATTGCTGAAACAGAAAAATATCCTCATGTTACATTTTTCTTTAATGGAGGAAGAGAGTTGGAATTTAAAGGTGAAAAAAGAATATTAATAAATTCACCAAAAGTAGACACATACGATTTAAAACCTGAAATGAGTGCTAATGAAGTAACGGAAAAAATTATAGAAGATATAAAGTTAAACAAACCAGATTTCATATGCCTAAATTTTGCGAATCCAGATATGGTAGGTCATACAGGTGTTTATAATGCGATTGTTAAAGCAGTTGAAACAGTTGATAAATGTCTTAAAGAAATCGTAGAAATTGGTATAAAAAACAATTATGAATTTTTAATTATTGCTGATCATGGAAATGCTGACTTAGCTATCAATAGAAATGGAACTCCTAATACCTCACATTCATTAAACCCTGTCCCTATAATCCATGTTACTAAAGAAAATAATATTTCTATTAAAAATGGGATTTTAGCAGATATTGCCCCGACAATATTATCAAGATTTGGAATAGAACAACCAATCGAAATGACAGGAAAGGTTTTAATTTGAATTAACTTTTGATTTTTTCAATAATACTAGTCGTAGAGTACCCCTTTAGCAACGGTATTGTAATTATTTCTCCACCCAAAGAACGTACTTCCTTTGATCCAACAATGTAAGTCTTAGCAAGCTCATTTTTTTCATTAGCATCATAGTCTGAACCCTTCACAAGCACATTTGGTTGTATGTATTTAATTATTTCAATTGGTGTGTCTTCATTAAATAAGACAACTAAATCTACATAAGCTATACTAGCTAAAACCATAGAACGTGCTTCCTCATTATTTACAGGTCTATTCTGTCCTTTTCCCTGACGTTTTATAGAGTCGTCAGTATTCAAAGCAACTATCAATCGACTACCAAGATCAGCTGACATAGATAAGTATAATACATGTCCTGCGTGAAGAATATCGAAACAACCATTTGTAAAGACAACTTTATCAGATTCCTTCCTCCAAACTTTGATCCTTTCTAAGGCTGTATTATAATCTACTATCTTCTGCTGAATATAATCTAATCTCGTATTCATTATTTATATTAATTGTTAGTCTTTAATCAGCTTCGTCTGACGTTGAATAAGAAACAATGATAAAAGACCAAGAGTAACTGTCATAATTGTTTGTACTACCCAGATAAATATTCCAAAGCCTGCGTAATTTATGCCATACAAAATTAAAACCGCATTAACCCATGAAGGATATGCTCCAATACCACCTGGCAATAAAGCTATAGCTGCTGCACCAACAACAAAAACACCAAAAACAGCACCTATGGTTATACCTGAAGTTTCAGTGAAAGCTTGGGCAAATATCCAAATTGAACTAATATAACAAGCCCAGATAAATATAGTATGAGCTAAAAATGACCATCTTTTTTTCATCAGAAAAATAGACTTTAAGCCGTCATAAAAACCAACTATTTTATCTTTAACAAATTTATTGAATCGTTTATTTCTAAAAAAAGCGATGAACCCTATTAATCCAATAACAGAAACACCTGTAATAAAAGATATTAACCAACCTTGATTATTCGTATAATCTTCTGTGTTAGTGATCTGGTTTAAATCATCTGAATTCACTTGTAAAAATCCTGTTATAAATATAACTAAACCTAGCATAATTATATCAACCACCCTTTCAATTACAATGGTTGCAAAAGACTTCTCAAAGGGGATTTTTTCATAGCTCATTAGTAATCCTGCTCTAGCAAACTCTCCAGATCTTGGGACAGTATAATTTATAACATAACATGCCATAACAGCATGATAAGCATTAACAAAATTAGGTTTATATTCTAAAGATTCTAACAAAAAAAGCCAACGATAACTTCGACTTAAATGACTTAATAACATAACAAAGAGACCGAGAAAAACCCAAAAATAATTTGCTTCAAAAAAAGATTCTATGGTTTGATCTAACTGCTGGTCATCAAGACCATTAAAAAAATACCAAGTAAGATATACACCTATCCCAATTGGGATAATAATTTTCAGTATCTTAATAACAGTATCTTTCACCCAATTTTATTTAAAAATTTAGACTTTACAGAAATTAAAGTTAAGTTATTTTTCAGATATTTTTGCTAATGGTATTAACTCCATATTATCAATTAATCTGACTTGACCAGAATACGCGGCAATACAACATCTTGCTCCAGGAACCCAACAATCTATTTCTTCTAGCGTTTCCGGATGTATTATGCTTAAGTACTCTAACTTCAATGGACTCTTATTAAAAAATTGGCGTGCAACACTATTTGCTTTAATAGGATTAAATCTTTTCGACAAAATTTGTAAAAGTATCATAGTCTGGTAAATGACTGTTGCATCACTTTTTTCTTTATCTGATAATTTTCTATTTCTAGAACTAAATGCTAGACCTGATTGCTCTCTGTATGTTTCACATGCTACTATCTCTGTTTTGAGGTTATAATAATTAACCATAAACTTAATTATAGATAACTGTTGATAGTCTTTAAATCCAAAAAAAGAATATTTCGGTTTAACTATATCTAATAATCTTTTAACTACATTAACTACTCCTTGAAAATGACCTGGTCTAAACTTCCCTTCCATAACATTTTCTAAATGATCTATTTCTAGATTGATATGATTATAGTTATCTGGATATATTTCAGAATATTTTGGAGCAAAAACTATTATATTATTTCCTAACTTTTTTAAAATAGAGATATCATTATCAAGTGTTCTTGGATAATTTTCAAAATCTTCTTTTTTATTGAATTGAATAGGATTAACAAAAATACTTACAACTACCTCATCAGCTAATGCAACTGCTTTTTTTACAAGCTCTAAATGACCTTTGTGCAAAGCTCCCATTGTTGGGACTAATGCAACTGATGAATTTTTATTATTTTGCCTAAGCCTTTGGTTTAATAATTCTGTTGTTTTTAAAACAATTAAATCCTCCATTCAATAGCCTTTTTAGAGAAACAAATCTATTGGTTTTTGTTGAAATTCCCCTTTTTTTTCCATATTTTTGTGTACGATTAATTTTATTATCAATTTCATTTTCATGGAGAAAAAGAAAATACTTTTTATCTCTCAAGAGATATCACCCTTTTTGCCAAAATCAGAAATCTCGCTAACCGCAAGAAATCTCTCGCAAGGCATACAAGAAGCAGGAAAAGAAATCAGAGCATTCATGCCACGTTTTGGAGTAATAAATGAAAGAAGACATCAACTACATGAAGTAATTCGTCTTTCTGGAATGAATTTAATAATCGATGATAACGATCACCCTTTAATTATTAAGGTAGCATCTATTTCAGCTGCTAGAATGCAAGTTTATTTTATTGATAATGAAGAATACTTCAAAAGAAAAAATGTAATCGTAGATGAAAAACAAAGTGAGTTTAAAGACAATGACGAACGTTCGATGTTCTTTTGTAGAGGCGTACTTGAGACAGTAAAAAAATTAGGTTGGCAACCAGACGTTATTCATTGTAATGGATGGATGACTTCATTAATGCCTCTTTATATAAAGAAAATATATAATGATGATCCACATTTTCAAAACACTAAAGTTGTGTATAACATTTACAATCAAGGTTTTAAAGATAATTGGGATAAACGAATAAATAAAAAATTAAGCTTTGATGGGTTTGAAGATGATGTGACTAAAGACTTCGTTAAACCTTCTTTCATAAACGTAACTAAAGCTGCAGTTAAACATTCAGATGGTATAACTATTGGTAGTGAAGAATTAACCAGTGAGTTAAGAGAAATATTCAATGCTGCTGAATGTCAAAAATTAGACTTTGTAGCTGAAGAAAATCAAACTAAAGAATTTTCAGATTTTTTTGATAAAATAATTGAAACAGAAGTTCTTATATAAAATGAATTATACTCAATATTTTACTTGGCGGAAAGTATTTATTCTTTCCGCTACTTTTTTACTCTATTTTTTTTTAATTATTGCTTGTAAGAAAAAAGAAAATACAATTGGTCAAAATAATATCGATCAAAACGAACTATTAAACTCTGCAAAAACTGATACATTTGATATAACATCCTTTTCTTATTTAAATGATTCTATTATATCAGATAACCCCCCATTTGGGATTTTAGGATCTTATAATGACCCTAAATTTGGACTATTTAACTCGGAAATATATACACAGTTCCGTTTAAGCGGTTTATCTCCACAATTTGGTGATATTAGCAATATTGTTGTAGACTCATTTGTTCTTGCTTTAGAATATGTTGGAGGCACTTCATTCTATGGTGATGTTGGAGACCAAATGTTTGAGGTCTATGAAATTAATGAAGATCTATTTATAGACTCTACATATTATTCTTCTGACACGAAAACACATTTGGGAGGTACCCTAGTAGTTCCTGGTATGGAAACACTCAATATGGATCCAAACAATATTACAGTTGTTGATAATGATACCATTGATACACAATTAAGAATCCACTTAGATAAGACTAAAGCAGAAGATTTTCTGACTGAATATAGCTTATCAACAGGAACGTTCGATGATAATGATTCTTTTTTAAATTACTTTAAAGGATTACATATAAAAACCAACAACTTTGGCCAAAGTAGTAATCAGGGAGGAGTATTTTACTTTAACCTATCTGATCCTGCTTCTAAGCTAACGATATATTACACACAAGATGGAGATCAAAAAACTTATGATTTTCTTATAAATTCTAGCTGTGCTGATTTTAATCATGTTGACATAGACAATAGTATGCATAATGTTTCTAATGTTATAAATGATACCATATCAGGACAACTAGAATACTATGCTCAATCTTTTGGTGCTAGAGCTGTAATTCGAATACCTGGTTTAGATTATATACCTTCTAATGCAATCGTTCATTCAGCAACATTAATTCTACCTGTCCAATACCAAACAGGATCAAAATATATGCCTTCTAGTAATATATCAATTGCGATAACAGAAGTTGAAGGAGATTCACAACTTTTTGGAATTGGGGCAGCACAGTACAATAACTATAAGAAAAATTATGAAATTGATTTAAGAGCATACATACAATCCATAGTAACAAATACCACGGGTAACTATGGTATTATAATATCTCCTATTCTTTACAATACATCAGCTGAAAGAATTATATTTAACGGTCCAAACACTAACAATAAAGAAAAGCCAAGACTAAAAATAATATACACTGAATTTTAAATAAAATGTGTGGAATCGTTGCTTATATTGGGAAAAAAGAAGCCTATCCTATTATTGTTAAAGGTCTAAAAAGACTTGAATATAGAGGTTATGATAGTGCTGGAATAGCATTATTAAACAATAGTGGATTAAACATATATAAAAAGCAAGGCAAAGTATCTAACCTTGAAGATTTCACCCAAGATAAAGATAAAATGGGATATGCAGGAATTGGTCATACACGTTGGGCAACTCATGGGCCACCTAATGATGTTAATTCTCACCCACATTCATCTGAAGATGGTGATATTGCACTAATTCATAATGGTATAATTGAGAATTATGACGCTATTAAACAGCGTTTAACAAATAATGGATATAAGTTTAAAAGTGATACTGATACGGAAGTTTTAACTTACCTTATCGATGATATTAAGAAAAATTCATCTGTTTCTGTTGCTGAAGCTGTTCGTCTAGCCCTTCAACAAGTAGTAGGTGCATACGCAATTGTTGTCATCTCTAAAAGTAATCCTAATCAGCTTGTTGCTGCAAGAAAAAGTAGTCCCTTAGTACTAGGTATAGGCAAAGAAAACGATTTTTATTTGGCTTCTGATGCAACACCTATTGTTGAGTATACTAAGAAAGTAGTTTACATGGAGGACGAAGAAATTGCTATTGTAGACTTAGACGAAGGATTGAAATTATATAGCATTGATGATGTCGAAAAAACTCCATATGTTCAGGAATTAGAACTGCAACTTGAAGCTCTTGAGAAAGGTGGATACGAACACTTTATGTTAAAAGAAATTCATGAACAACCGAGATCAATTAAAGACTGTTTTAGAGGTAGGCTTAATGCTGAAAAAGGTTGGGTTTCTCTAGGAGGAATAAAAGATTATGAGGATAAAATGACCAAAGCAAATCGTATTATCATGATTGCATGTGGTACCTCATGGCATGCTGGATTGGTTGGAGAATATCTTTTTGAAGACCTAGCTAGAATTAACGTAGAGGTTGAATATGCTAGTGAGTTTAGATATAGAAATCCGATCATTAATGAGAACGACATTGTAATTGCCATTTCACAAAGTGGAGAAACTGCTGATACTTTAGCAGCATTAGAATTAGCAAAATCTAAAGGGGCTTCAATTTTAGGTATATGTAATGTAGTTGGATCTTCAATTTCTAGAATAACTGATGCTGGTTCATATACACATGCAGGCCCTGAAATTGGTGTTGCTTCAACTAAAGCATTTACTGCACAAGTAACAGTATTAACTTTAATGGCATTATCTCTAGCTAAAATTAAAGGAACTATTAGTGAGACTAAATTCAGAACAATGCTTTCAGAATTAGAAGCAATTCCTCAAAAAGTTCAACAAATTTTAGATAAAAATGAAGAAATTAAAGTAATATCTGAAAAATATCAAGATGCTACAAATGCACTATATCTTGGGAGAGGAAGCTCCTTCCCAGTTGCTTTGGAAGGTGCTTTAAAACTAAAAGAAATTTCATACATACACGCTGAAGGATATCCTGCAGCTGAAATGAAACATGGACCTATTGCTTTAATAGACGAAGCGATGCCTGTCTTTGTTATTGCAACAAGTGGACCATCCTATGAAAAATTAGTTAGTAATATCCAAGAAGTTAAAGCAAGGAAAGGTAAATTAATTGCAATAGTGACTGAAGGTGATGAGCAAGTTCATGAAATAGCTGATCATACAATAGATATTCCTGATACAGATGAGCACTTAGTTCCTCTTCTCGCTACTATTCCTCTTCAATTATTATCATACCATATTGCAGTAATGAGAAATTGTAATGTTGACCAACCTAGAAATCTAGCTAAATCGGTAACTGTGGAATGAAAACCAATTATGGTATTTGATTATTTACTATATTCTTCCCCATCTTTAAATGTTTTGATTTCTTTTAATTGTAATTTTTTTATTAATTTTCAATGACACTCCAAAACAGTTCTTACATAGGAGATGTTTCCATTAGAATCTAAAAATGAACTAGAAACTGGATCTTGAGAACATTCATTTGAAGGTTCCCTAATACTTTCTACCCATTCATAACTTGTTTCAAATGTACTTTCGTATACAACAGACTCACACGAACATTTTTTTTCACAAGAATATAGTGTGATAACAATGGTTAGTAGGGTAAATAATAAATTAGTTTTCATATTATAAATTAATCTTAATCTTTTGTTTCTTCATAATTACCATTACTTTCCGATAGAATTTTTTCTATATACCTCAGGTAATCATCTTCAATCTCTCCTTCTTCTTCAATATGTCTTAACTTACCTTTTTTGTCATAATATTTCCATGTGCCAATTGCGGCTCCAAAAACATAATTACCTTTTAATTTTAATTGACCGTTTTCATGATAGCATGTCAAAAGTCCACTTTTTAGTCCATCTTTCCAATTCATTACTGCTTCTAATTTACCACTTTCGTAATATTCTTTCCAGAGTCCATCTGGTTTGCCATATTTCCAATTCACTTCTTTTTGTAATTTGCCATTTTCAAAATACTGTTTTATTAATCCCTCTTTTTTTCCATCAACCAAAGTGTACTCTTCTTTTAACTGACCATTCTCATAGTATAATTTGATTTCTTCAGTTTGTGAGAAACTTAAAATTGATATAAATGCAAATAATAGTAGTATGTATATTTTAGTCATAGTCTAATTGTCTTTTGATTTAAATGAATTTAAAAAATTAGAATACTCACTTGAACCCATTGTCATATTTGAAATTAAATTAAGGCATTCATTTGTGATATCAATTGGTGAACTGTTATTATTAAAATTGTATTGTCTACCATCATAAGATGTTAAACTATTCTCATTTGAATTAAAACATATATTACAAAAAAAATAATCTATCAATAATTCAGAGCAACTTATCCCAAATTTTTCATAATCAATATTGAAGTCAGATTTTGAAAATATTGTTTTTAACTCCCTTCTATTTTCATAATAGTTTTCTGGATTAATATAGCTTTTTGACATGTAGTTGTTATTTGAACAGATAAAAGAAGATTTATTAGAACATCCTAAAAATAAAAATATGGTTGAAATAAAAATTATATTGTTAAAAGATCTCATTATAATGCTTTAGTATTAATCCTTTATTTCTAGAATATTTTTTGGCCAAGGGTCCTTAAATTTATGACTATTTTCCCAGAGATCTATTTCCTGTTCTGTTAAAAAACAAGATTTTAATTTCTCTGTAAATACATCTACATGTTCTTTGTCTCCAATTACTGTAAGATCACAATGTCTATCACCAAAACGACCAGATTTTTTAGCTAATTTTTCTTTAAGAAATTCTATTTCTATTTCTAAAAGACCATTGTTTTCATCTTCTAGAATTGCTGATCTCCAGGTCCCAATTAATTCAAGATTTATACCTCCTGCAGCTTGGTTCCATAAAAGTGATTGTTTATCTCGGCTGGGAAGCCAAAAAAAACCTTTACTCCTATAAATTCTTTTGTCGAGGTACTGATGACATACATGCCAGAGTCTTTCAGGGTGAAATGGACGATCATCTCTTATAACACGAGTCGCAATATCATATGGTCTATCAGAATTTTCTTCAGAGTCTAAAACAGGACGTAACTCATTGATTAATGAAGCAACATTAGAATAATTGTATCCTTCAAGTTCAAATAAAGATTCAATGGTAAGTCTGCCGAAAATTACAGAATGAGTTGATGCTGTAGGATTAATTTGCTGAACATAAGTGGAAATATCTTGAAGCTTATCCTCTTCAATTCTGTCAGATTTAGTAAGGATTAAATGACTGCAAAATAAAATCTGTTCAACTAATAAATTAATGGTATCTCTCTTACCTTGAACCATGTTTTGCTGCATCATAGGTATTAACTTTTTACCATATTCAAAGTCATGGGCCATCATTAAGCTATCAATAAGGACAAAGACTCCAAGTAACTTTAATTTCGTTTGATTCTTGAAATATTGAACGAGTGGCATAGGGTGACAACTTCCAGAAGTCTCTATAATAATTATCTCTAAGTCTTTATTGGAAATTAATCTATTAACTGCAAGGTCTAATTTCTCAATTCCTTTTTTGCTACTAAGAACACACGAAGAAATAGATTCTAAGATACTAAAGTCTTCCTCTACAGCAGATGTATCTCCAAGTAATTCACCATCAACATCAAGTTCACTCATGTCATTAACAATAGCTGAAAGAGATATGTTCTTCTTTTTTGATTGAGATAATAGATTTCTAAAAAGTGTTGTTTTACCTGATCCAAGAAACCCATTTAAAATTACAACTGGTATTTTTTTTATCTCGTTCATTATTCACTATAGACTAAAATGATATTATTGCTCCTTCTTCTGCAAAATTAAACCCTTTAGATAAAACTTCTTTTTGGGCTAAACTGCCCTCTATTAATAATGGATTTGTGTGATTAAAGTGTATAAAATTGACTTTTCTTTTATCTTTCATTGAAAGAGTAGATAGTAAACCCATACTTTCCTCTATAAATGGATGTGGGATTTCACTCATATCTCTATTTAATTCACCATTTTTATAAAAAGTGCCATCTAAAAAGGCATAATCAACCTCTTCAATCAAATCAATGATGTCTTTATCCCATTTTTCCCATTTATCAATATCAGGTATAAATAAAAGACTCTTTTTGTTTATACTGATTTTATATCCTATTGTTTCAGAGAACTCATCTCTATGAGGAACTAAAATAGGAGTGATCTTAACATTTCTGTTAAGATTAATAATTGAATCAGATTTTAGTTTAAATAAAGTGATGTTTTCTAATTCAACCAGTTGACTCCATGGTCCATTTTTCTCCAAAAAAGATTTCATTCTTGGCATAACAAATACAGGTGTGTTTTTTGATCCCATGACTTCTCTACCAAAGTGTATCAAACCAGTATAGTGACCAATATGTGCATGTGTTAATAAAACACCATCTATTTGATCCATTCCTGTTTTACTT
>Ga0160423_10001963_pt1 | contig 17217 bp, 10 predicted proteins | sample CRUFie14St8metaG_FD_108191 | JGI IMG/M metagenome (GOLD analysis project Ga0160423, IMG submission 108191) | Marine microbial communities from the Costa Rica Dome - CRUD Field 142mm St8 metaG | ecosystem: Environmental > Aquatic > Marine > Oceanic > Photic zone | place: Costa Rica: the Eastern... | reverse complement strand
GAGACTTGCTTCGTCCGAAATAAATGAGTCAGCCGATGGCTTTGGAGGAAAGCGAACCTTCGCCTCCGCAAATTCAGGAAGACAAAATAACAAGGCAGGCAAGAGGATGATTTTCAGAATGGAATGGGCCATGAGAGTGGAACGCATTTGAGAGGAGGTTAAACAATCCTGAGCAGAAACCCCTTGATTGTAAATTACATAATCCAATGGGATTGTGAGCGGTTAAGCAGTCACGTAATAAATCCCATTTTACAAGCTACCTATAAAAAACCCACCAAAGCTGGACAACGATAGGAGCGCGGTCTCAGTCCATCAAGTTAGTTCTCGAGGGAATCGACTGCCCCAAGATGCTCACGATACCAAGAAGCCCTCTCCTTTAATTTCGCAGCTCCTTCTGGATTGACCAGGGACAAGGTCTCAAGCTTAGAAGCATATTGTTGAAGGATTGCCGGATCAGATGGTCTGAGGACCAAAGCCTGCTCAAGGGAATCTTTGGTGTTTTGTGTAACGAGAAAATGCAAATACCAATCTTTGCTCAAGTCACTCCCGGGGTGGATTTGGGTAAGGTATCCTTTTTCCCGCCATTTAAACCATTCATTCAGCTCCTCATTTTCGAATACAAAAGAAGCGTTTGCTCTGGGGTCATCTTGTTGAATAATTTTCAAGGCTCCTGTTTCGTCTTGATAAACACGGGAAAGTGTAGTCGCGTAGCTTTCTAAATTATTTCGATCCTTATTCGTGACACCGATTTTAGCTCCAATTGGCCAAAGTGAAATGGTGTTTTCAGAGTAAATATTTACAAAGTAATCAAGATTAGGGTTAGTTTTCACCTTAGATAGAAAAAAGTCGCCGATAAGAGGTTGTTGAAAGGGCCCATCAACATATCTACCAGTCTCAAGACTATAAGCATAAATAGCGCGATCTCTACTGAATGTAAAAACCTGATCGTTATTACGAGGATCAACGCCTACTCCCAACACCCAATCATCAACATCTAAAGTGGTAAGGTTAGCACCCGTACTTGTATCCCAAATTTTTGCTGTTTTGTCTCTTGATCCAGTAATCAAATAATTACCATCAGGAGTAAATAGCATATCCATAACTCCGCTAAAATGGGAGAGTTCATGTAGTTTTTCACCTGTTTCCACATCACAAATAATTGGGGTTAAAGCATCCGATCCAATGGAAGTTGATACCGCAAACAACTTCCCGTCTTGCGAAAAGGCAATCGGAGCATTGAAAAAGAATCCATATTCTAAGGGATCGAACTTAAGTGACTTGATGTTTAAATCAAAAATCCGGGCCCGCCCATCTTGAGATGCTGTAAGTATGTGACTACTATCTGGACTAAACTCAATATTTATAATCATCCCTTTATGGGACAAGGACTCAAACGAATTTTCATAGCGACCTTCACGAAACTCTAAAACATTAAACTTGAAAGTATACCGGTTCACATAAGCAATATATTTAGAATCGGGGGAGATTTTGATTCCGTTTGTAAAACTTGGCAATGAACCCTCAAATAACAAGTCTAGGTTATCTGTATCAAATATTTGCCATTTATAAAAGTTACCTTGCCCCTCCCCTTCGGCGACGAAAAGTTTTTTACCACCATCGACAAAGAGCGCCACTCTAACTTCATGAGAATTCTTGCGCTGATTTATGATTTTTATGTTTAACAGGTCCCACAGCTTAATCTCGCCATCCTTTGAAACGGACACCAGTCTATCGCCCTTAGGGCTTAAGTCAAAATCAAGTATCTGATTATCATGTGTTAATAAAATTGGATCAATACTAGGGCTTTCTGTTTCAAATTCAAAAATCTTACCTTCCTTGTTCAAAAGCCGGATTAGCTTACCATCCCTTGAAAAAGATACGACCCCAGGGTCTGAGCCTATGTTTGTAGGACTATTAATAAGTTTACCATTATTCAAATCCCAAACCCATAAGTCGTTGTGATCTGTTGCAGTAACTATTTTCATCATGTCGGGACTAAACACCGAATGCCATGGTCCTCCGTCGTGTATGAGTGGCTGGATAACCTCATTACCCGTTTCCAAATCCCAAACCCTAACCGTTTGATCGATCGAGGGAGTTGCAAGCAGTCTACTGTTCGGGCTAATACTTGCGTCGACGACAATTCGATAGTGCGCTTGGGATTGCTCCCACAAAAGTTTACCCGAATCCGCGTCGAAAACTTCCACCGCTCCTTGCAGGCGGCTTCCTCCGTAGGACACCAAAAACTTACTGTCCGGAGAGTATTTGCAATATTCATGATCCCTAAGTTCTCCATCAGGTGTTGTGTAGATATTATCTATCTCTAATCTGTCAACATCTATTTGATGAAGCTGAAAATAAGAACCCTCTTCATTTTCAACAACAGCAATTCGGTCATTTTCCCCGTTAATTCTTATATCTGCTATGCGACTGTCTAGCTTGAAATCAGCGAGCTTTGTTCCCTGGAAATCAGTGAGGATAACTTCCCCCAGATTAGTCCCAACGCAAATCAAGTCATCTGTAACAGCAAAACCGGTAACAAAGTTTTCGACATCGATTTGCTTTATTTTTTTTCGCGTTTCTAAATGAATAACCTCAGCGACATTTCCCCCACCCAACTCAATAGCTGCCACAATCAAATATTTTGAATTATTACTGAACCTTAGTCCCTCAATTTGCTTATAATTGACACTTTCAAAAATAGTAATTCTATTTGCAACATCAACTATTTTGAAAAAGGAGTTATTTGTTTCGTCGTGCGCTGCTGCATAGTAAGTTAAATTTGGGGAACATTGTGACCCAAGAAACCACCTTACTTTAGCTTCAGATCCCAATTCAAAAATTTTTCCGCTATAATTCAGAAAAGGACTATGGTCTAATGTTGATTTTATTTTTTGGGAAAAATAATCAATATTAGGATTCTTATCACTTTCTGCAGCCATGTAAGCGAGCGCCTTCTGCGGGAGTCGCTCCATAGACATCTTATCGGCACTTTCAGCAACTGAATAACTAAGATTATTTTGGGCCTGTTTCTTGGCTGCGTCGGCTTCAAAAGCCATAAAAACAGCAACGCAGGCCAAAACGAACAGAATTAGGGCAAATACTTTATTTCTTTTTGCCGATCTTTTTTGGATTTCCGCTCTCTGTTTTTCTGCATTTGCCAAGGCTCTGGCCTGTTCCAATTCTCGCTTGCGCGCCTCCTCCTTGGCTCGCTGCTCGGCCTCAGAGTCTTGCTTGGACTCATCAAGAAACCGCATTGCCAAGTCGAACGAATCATTGATTCGTGCTCCCCAGTTTCCATTGGGTTTGTTCTTTTCCCTCCAGGAAAGGGCAATTTTCAGGTCTGGATCCCGATAAAAACCAGCCTCCCCTAAACTATGAAGTTCAGCTGTTTCACATAGACGAATGTAAATGCGTGCTGAGTCTGCTTCCTCATTGACCCACTGCTTGAGCCGAACCCATACGCGCATCAAACTTTCGTGCGAGATGTCAATGATGACATGATTATTAATTTTGACCGTTTCGCCCGGCATGATAAAGGTTCGCCCGGTAGGTCGATAAGCATCAATGACGGCAAGCATTTTTTCGCGTTCATGCCCGGTAATCTCCTCTATCTCCCCAAAGGGCAGTGGTCGCCGAATCCCGCGCCCATCAGCTTGTTTTTCGGTGATTGCCTTGAACAACTTCATGCAAAGCAGGCGGTGATTGTCATCCGGAAGCGCTTGGTAAACTTCATCCGCATGTCGCGAAAGAGCTTCAGCCATACGCCCAATGGCATCGTAGTGCTCAAGGTCCATGGGCACTGATTTATCCGTGTGCCCTTCCCAATAATCCCACATACGCATCAGTGCATGCTGCAATATGGGGAGCTGATCTGGATCATCCCCGATATCGTTGAGCAATTGTTGCTTTAAACGAGGCGAGATTTCGCCACCCCCAACTTTGACCGGGCCTTCGATGGCTCGCGCCCGCTGTTTGCGATTAAGCCTTGGTATCAGGTATTCACCCTCGTTAACCGCCTCAGCCAAACCCTTGAACTCCGCGCAGTCTCCCAAAAAGTCGGATCGCATCGTGAGAATGATGAAGATGGGCACTTCAGATTGACGGGTAGTTTCCAGCAAAAGCTGAATAAAATGAGCCGCTTCTTGGCTCGCCTTGCTGCCACTTTGACGGAATCGGAAAATCTCCTCAAACTGATCCACCAAAAGCAGCAGATTGGAACCTTTTTCTATGGCTGATTGACGATACGCTTCAATCAAACCGAGGCCACTCCGACTTAACGTTGCACGGGTTTGAAAAACATTCTCCTCATTCTCATCACCGAATAAACCCGATTCAACCAGGGAGTCGGCCAAATTCGTCAAAGGGTCTCCACCTGGCCGCATGATGGCAAGCTCCCAGGCAATTGAGGTGCTGGTCATGGTCCCTCCATGGAGTTCGGGCAGCAACCCCGCCCGAACAAGAGAGGATTTCCCACTCCCTGAAGCACCCACTACGGCCAGAAAACGAGTATTACCCAAACGCTGCAACAATTGTGAAACTTGTTCTTCCCGGCCAAAGAAAAGAAAATTCTCATCGAATTGAAATGGGCGGAGACCGGGGAATGGATTACCGTCAAACATGGTATTGATGGATTATTGCTTGATTTGGGTGACGAATGGTTCGAGGGCGCTGAAGTCATTGCCGGGAATTTGAATGATATCAGCCAAATGGGAGCGAAACCTCTCTTTGTGTCTACTTTCTGGAGGAGCCACCAGAATCGAAGTAGCTATGATGGGTTTGGACCGCCCAAACCCAGAGGCTTTGATGAGGTTATTGAGTTTCATATTTACCCACTGTCGTGTGGCAGAACCAAAATAAATAAGGACCCCATCACAAATGCGGAGGTTTTCCATGTGGGCCTCAGAAACCTCTGTTTCGCTTCCACTGAATAAAGGGATTACGACCTCCAACCCTTGATCAAAAAGGTAATCCTCGATGGCTTCGATCTTATCCTCGTCATCTGGTGGTGCCATCAAGTAGACCGTCGGCGGTCCTACATCAGCACCATGATTCAACCCCTTATCAACCTTGTTCTTTTTTTCAGTAAAGTGATCGATGACCAAGCCCTTAAATATTTCGAATGTCCCTTCAACAAAGTCCGTTTTCTCGTAGGTAGCAGGATTCACACGCAAGCCTTCAATGAACTTGGCTTGCCGTTCTTCCTTTGACTCCAAACCTGACGGTAGCCAGATCAGTCGTTCAAGGCCGCGATTGGCTGACTCATCTGCTGCAAGACTCAACTGGGTCTCTATGATAGACTCCGACCCAGCCTCAGGGATCATACCATAGTTTGCACCCAGTAAATGAATGGCCACATCCGCCTGTTTGAGATACTCCCGCACCTGTTCTTTGACCTCAAAAGCATTCAATGGAAGATGGCTGTCCGGGAGAATCATGTACCCACGTTCACGAAGATCTCGCGCAATGTTGTCACGGTCAGCACTTCGATCCCCTGAAACAGTAGCCAGGTAGACGGTCTTGCCTAGAGATACTCTCAGCGTCTCAGGATTTGAAGTGGGAGTGCTACCTGCTCGTGATTTCTTTAAAATCTCGCAGATTTCGTATGCGAGATCATAGATCCGGCTGAAGTAATTCTGCTTGGCTTCCTTTCCGAATGCTTCATTATATTCCACAATTTTGCCATTTTCGTCGAAATCGTAGAAATTGAACCCAAGAACACTGCCGAAAATTTTCTGCAGTTCTGGCTGAAGTTCTTCGGCATCATAGGGCGTCTTAACGACCTTGAGAATGCGGGACTTCCCATCAAAGGCGACACCCCCGTTTACTTCCGCGCTTTGGTAAAATTGGGTGATTTCCTTCACGCACCACTCAGACTTGATGTAGCGGGGGCTTAGAATGGAAACCATGAGTTTGGTATGGTCAAACTGACTGAGAATTTTCTGGTCGAAAATATCATTGCCGGTGAGTTTTTGATCACGCCACACGCGTGGCTGCTCCCCCATAAGCTGAGCAAGGCGATTTTCCAAAATACGGTGAAACTCCGTAATCCAACCTTTCTCATCATCAGAGATCGAGAGATTGTCGATATGAGCGTAGCTGATGAATAGATCGTTCATGTAAAGATAAGCGCAACGCAGGGGCGAATTATCTGCATCAGATCCGCCATGAAAAAGTCTTTTTTTGTGAAAAAAGTTTATATTGAACCGCTACCGTTCTGGCACAGCTACATTTTTTTGGCGGTATGGGAAGACAAGATGCGTGTGTTTCACATGAAGGATTGGAAGGATTATGCCTATTGCACTCATTGCGATCGTTCTCTTTCAGAGGAAGAATGCCGTCTACAAATCACTCGTGAGAGCGAAATCCAGGTCACCAAAACCTATTGCACTTACTGTGCGGGCAGAGCTATTCGCACTCCTAAAAGTTCATCTAACAGTTTTGTCAGCAAACAACGCTGAAACAAGCTGTCTAATCATCATAAAACTCTCTTTTGAATGCGATTTTTAGTTTTGAAAGGGCAAAAAGGTTCTTCTAATTTTTGATAAACAAGTCTTTTTGGTAGGTTACATTAATTGACAACCAATACTCAACTCTCCCCGAATTCGTATGAACGATATATTCATCAGCTACGCCCACACGGACGACCAAGTCCTAGATGAAGACCAAAAGGGTTGGATCACCAAATTTCATCGAGTCTTGCGTGTCAAATTGGGCCAGCTAATGGGGGAACCCGCAAATGTATGGTGCGATGATAAACTCTCAGGCACTGATGTTTATGACGACAAGATCGTCAGCGAGTTCAAGAAAGCCAAGGTCATGATTTCCGTCCTCAGCCCCCGCTACATCAAGTCGGAATAATACAATCGCGAGCTGAACGAATTTTATGAAGCAGCCAAAATGAGTCCGGGATCCTTGTAGGAGAAAAATCACGCCTCATCAAGGTGGTGAAGACTCCCTTTGATACGGATCAGGCAGCCGAGCAGCTAATTGATCAAGCATGATGATTCCTTGTTTAAAGAGTAGTCTATCCTAGTAGCCTCCTCTTACTGCTCAAACGCCGCCCGCGAAAGCGTTGCCTTCAACGAGCCTACACCCCGTCCAAACTGCCGGTGCTGTCGGCAAAGGCGTCGGTTTCCACGCCTAGGCGATGCAGCATGGAGACGAAAAGGTTGGAGAGAGGCACATCCTCCTGCTGGGCTTTTTGCGTCCAGGGTTCCTTGTCTCCGGATTTCCACCCGCCTCGGTAGGCTTTGGCACCGGCATGATTGAGGTACTGCCCATGGGACACACGCAAACCTCGCCCCCCCGCTAGAATCAAAGGATAGTTGCGTGAAAGGTGGAAGGCGCTGGAGGCGGACCCAAAAAGCACCAGACTGTTATCAAGCAGGGCCCCCTGCCCTCCGGGCTCAGGGGTGTTTTTCAGCCGTTGAATGAAGCGGGCCAGCTCTTCATGCAGAAATTGGCAGTAGAGGGCGAAATTCTTCCAGCCATCGGGCTGCTTGGTTTCATGGGAGAGTTGGTGGGCGGCAGGAAAACCGATTGCCTGTGAGAGTCGATCACTAATCCCCACCCCGTTCTCACGTCCAATTTGATAAGTCGCCACACGCGTCGAATCGGTCTGAAAGGCCAGAGCAATCAACTCGAACATATTCCGTAGATAGGCTCTTGGTTGATCAGGAGAAACTTCCAGATCCAGGTGATCCCTTTGGACGGACGGCAAGGGGGTATTCATCCACTGCCTGGCCTTCTGCACCCGAAGCTCTGCTTCACGTACCGACTGCAAGTATTCTTCCAGACGGGCCTGGTCACCTGATGGGAGCCTTGACCTGAGCTGCCGAGCATCTTCCAGCAGGTCATCCAGAGCACTCTGGCTGTGGGCCAGTTGGTGGGCCGCCTGCGCACTGTTCTTGACAAAGAGCCCGTCAAAGATGCGCTTGGGGCGATTCTCCGCTGGAATGGCTCGCCCCTGACGATTGAAGGACAGGGTATGTGCCCCCCGGGCCGTCCCCGTGCCGCCTTCCGTCGACAGGACCAGTGAGGCGTGCCGGGTTTGGTCCCCCACCTTCTCGGCATAGAGTTGATCCAAGGAGAGCGTGTTCTGGTAGTCCATGTCCCCCGTGCCCGTCGCCGCTCCAGTCAGGAACATGTCGGCGTTGTTGTGGCCATGCACGTTGCGACCGGCCGGATGCGACAGTCCGGAAAGAATGGTAAAGTCCTCACAGAGGCCTTCCAATGGCTTCATGCACTGGGTCAAGGCGTATTCCCTACCCTGCCCGTGGGGAAACCAAGCCCAGTCTTCATGGGCTGGATCATCGGGGCGCGGCATGGGCACCCCATCCGGGAAATAAAAACAGGCCAGCCTCCGGGGTGGATGGGCGTTGCCCTGCCCCAAGGTTTTCAATCCAGAGAAGGATTCAAAAAGTGGTAGAGCCAATGCCCAACCAGTGCCGCGAAGAAATCGACGGCGATCCAAGCGGTTCCAGGGAATATGAAAGGAGGCGTTCATGGTGATATAAAGAGTTCACTGGTTCCAATCAACTGGATCAGCGAGGCCAGTCCGTCTCCTTGCTGACGGACTTGAGAGGCGATCGTTTCTACGGCTGCATGATCGGAAAAGTGCAAGGGGCGACCTAGGGCATAGACGCATAACTTGTAGGTCATCGCCAGCACAAACTGATCCTGACGCTCCTTTAACAGGAAGCGCTTGAGACCGTCCATGCCCTCAAGGGGCTGGTCGTTGAAAAGTTGGCTGGTGGCATCCACGGGTTTGCCTTCGATGTCATCGCGCCATCGCCCAAAGGCGTCAAAGTTTTCAAAGGCAATACCCCACGGATCAATCTTTGCGTGACAGGACATACAGGCCTCCTGATTGCGATGATCTGCCAAACGTTCCTTGAGGGTCATGCGGGCGATCTCAGGATCGGCCAGATCAATTTCAGGAACGGTAGGAGGCGGAGGCGGAGGCGGATCATTCAACAGGTTTTTCAGCATCCAGATACCGCGTTTCAGGGGATGCGAATCTTCCCCACTGGCATTCATAGCCAGGAGACCGGCTTGAGTCAGGATGCCTCCTCGCTTTGAATCACTCTTAAGCGCCACTTGGCGAAAATCATTCCCATGCACATCAGGTATCCCGTAATGCCGGGCGAGACGCTCGTTAACCAAGGTGTGATCGGCATGGATGAAATCAAGCAGGCTGGCATTGGATCGAAGGCTTTGCTCAAAGAACAGGACAGGTTCTTTCTGCATCGCTTCCTTAAGCGCCTGATCTATCACGGCATTGGGTTTAAGGAAATCCAACAACTCCATGTCCAACCATTGAGGCACAAAGCGTTCTGCCAGCCGATGAGATCTTGGATCAGCTAGCATGCGCTCGATCTGAGTCAAAAGGGCTTCTGATGAACTGAGCTCCCCTTTTTGAGCCAACTCAAGCAACGGTTGATCCGGCACACTACTCCACAGAAACATGGCAAGTCGTGTGGCCAACGCCTCGTAGGTCAACCGATAAGCCACCAAAGAGCCATTCGACTCCTTGGTGGGGACTGTTTCCGCACTCAAATAAAGAAAGTTGGGAGACGAGAGAACAGTCGCCAGCACTTCGACCACTGCCTCTTCCAGCCCAGAAGTCGTCGGTCGAACCGCTTCATATAAGGCAAGCTTGCGATCCAGCTCTGCCTCGGAAATCGCCCGCCGCCACATCTTCGGCATCCAGTGCTCCAGCAAATATCTGACGTAGACGGCTTCCTCCCTGAACTCGTGTCTATCGAAAAAAACGCGCTGGTGCGAAGCCGGTGGCCACTCGGCTTGGAAAGGAGCGATAATTTCCACGTAATCGATCTGAATATCGCCCTGAGACACCGAGCTATTGACCAGGCGAATGTGTTCAGAAGGGCTGGGCGTGCCTCCCATGGGAGAGATCTTGCGTACATTGTTACGAGGATAAATGTCGCCCAGTGGAATATCCCACTGGTAGAACTCTGGAGCTTCCGGCGGAGCGTCGACGGGAAGGTCGCGCTCACTGACGCGCATCAAGGCACGTCCTTCATTGCTGGCCTGCCAGCCAAAATGGAGCTGCAAACTGGGGATGGTCGCCTGTTCCTGCGAGGTTCTGGAAGCCCGCACCCGCACCCGCATCAGCCCCTCGTCGGGGAGTTGGTCTCCCAGCTCCACCACCAGTTTGTGATGCCCACCAGGGGGAAGAATGGCGACTGTATCCGAAACCTCTGGAAGTTCCGGCAAATTCTCGGAAGGAGCGAAGGCGTATTTGGCGCCGCCGTAATCCCATGTGTGTCGAGCCGTTCTTCCACTTGAACGGTCTTTGAAGTACACCCTGCCATGGGATGCTTTGAATTCCGTCATCTTTTGGTCAAGCTTTTGCTCAAGAGCCTGTGGATCGTCCTGATGGGCTTCTTTAAGTTTTTCGAGGGCCTCTTCCTGCGCTTTCCAAAGGTTTCGACTGGCCTGTTGCATTGAGACCCCCCAGTAAAGGGCCGGTAGCCTGGGCCCTAAAGCGGTGGCTCGCTTGAGTGCCTTGCTCGCCAGTTGACGATAGCTTTCCAGTTGGGTCACCGACATGTGCAAATGCTCCACGCTGTTCTTGAAACCATCTTCCGATCGGGCCTCGGGAGGCAAGTCTCGGGCAAATTGATAGGGTAGCCCCAGAAGGTCCTGCAGGGCGTAATTGTATTCGTAGGCAGTCATGCGCCTGAAGGAGGTTGGATTCTGATCGGCACGCCGAAGCATCGAGGCAGTTCGAATCTCATCGGATAGCCACTCCATGACCTGGGCGCGGTCGCCCTTTGTCATCGCCGATTCTTCCGGAGGCGGCATCTCGCCATTGCCGAGGACCGCTCGCACCTCCACCCACCAATCCACATCAGAGCCTTCGTGCAGGTTCGGATCAAGCTCGTCGATACGCAGGCGGGCCTTGGTTTTTTCAGGACCATGACAGGGCACACAGTGTTTTTTAAGAATAGGGGCAATGGCGTTCTCAAAGGTTTGGATTTTCGGTTCCGGGCGCTGGTTTACCAATGGCTCCGTCGTCCGAAACCTAAGTAGAGAGTCACGAGCTCCTTCAAGCTTGAGCTCGTTCAAAGATGACACATGGGTTGCCGCGCTGAGCGAACCAAGGCTCACCAGAGAACACAAGATACCATATCGCATCCAAGCCATGATCAATAATCCACTGGGTTCATCATCCGTTGCGCCGAAGGCATTCACCGGTGTGACAAAGGGTAACTACAAAATAGGTCCCCCTGCCACTTGGAACAAGGCCCTTTTCCGCCTCGCTTAGCGAGTCGATCACATCATAGCCTGGATCGGGAAAACTGCATCAAACACTGCCTGGCCTGACGGCGAAGAGGCACATCACACAGCACCCAGCGAGCCGAGTGATTGGCGAAGGAAAGAGTGGCGAAAGTCACCTTGGCTTTGGGGTGAGCAGCCTCAAGGGTCGATTGAATCGCCGCGACACTCCGTTGATGACTGAGAAAGAGAAGGCGGTCTCCCAGGCGCTTGCAGCGCTCCAGCCATAAAGGCTCATCCGGAGCACGATGCCGAAAGCTTCCATCTTAATGACTGCGCCCTAAGAACCCCGCCCAAAGACCGGCCATGCGATCATCATGCAATCTGAGGTAATTGCAGGCAATGGATCCTCTGGAGAAACCCAGAAGGATGATTTTTCGCGGATCGCCTCCATAGTCCCGAAACACTTGATAAAACGCAGCGATGCAGTATGCCTAAGTTTATTCGATATCTCCATAGCATTGAATCGCATGTTTTTGATCCTGACCCATGATTGGCGGACACAGCCAGATAAAGCTACTACCTTCGGATAAGCCATAAACCATGAAAAAACCTTCCATAGTGCCGTCACTGGTATCCCCCAGTTCATTGGCATACCCGCCGTTGCCGGGGTATTCCACAACTAGCGGCCACGAGGCATCAGGGCGTCAATCGGTGGGCAGATAAAGCACATGGTAGAGGTCATCAGCACCTTGGGAATCTTCCAACTGCAGGAGGATCCTCTTTCAGGGAGCCGGCACTCCGTGAGAGATTTCAGGGACTGTCCAGAGAGCTTGGACCTGATTGAGGTTATTCTCCGCAAGCAGGAGGTTTTGCAAAACTAAAACACCGACAAAGATCACCCATGACACGGAAACACACATTTTCATGCACTGATTGGGAACATGGGAATGAATGTAATTCTCAACAGAAATCTTTACGAAGCCTCATCACCGTCCTGCTCAAAAATAAACACCACCTGACCCGAAATGGGCAGGGGGCGCTGTTTGAAACCCATGAGCTGCAGTCGATCGCTATCGCCCCCGGTAGTGGGCCTCCCTTCCCGAGGTCGAAGGCAAGGATTAAGAAGGGCTGGATGACAGCTGAATGGTGCCCCAATTAACACTTAAGGCGAACACCGATCAAGGAGCTGCTGAAAGTCACGATCCACTCCGCATCCAGATCCATGGGCGAAGAGATGTTTGAAATCACTTCTACTCTTCAAGATCATCCTCTTTATAATTATCGAAACCTTCAGGCAACAACCCATACCGCTTCATCATTTCAATATCGGTCATCATGGATGGTTCATCTTCATCATCTTCGGGTTCCCTCAGAACGACGGGGTAGGTTTCCTCGCGCCCCTCGACGCGCCAAAGGACGTCATCGGATTTATCTTCATAGTCCCAGGACCGATCACGCCAATCGACTGGAATAGGCCCAGGAAAACCATCCTCGTCCTTGCCGTTCCAACCCACCGAATACAACTCAAAACCATCGTCCCCCTGTCTTCGATAATGGAATGGTTGCCTGGACATCGGGTCCTGCGGCATGACGTCGCAAAATTCAGGCACGAGATTCTCCAGTTGTTCAGGGTAACGCCCATGCTTGAGATAAAAACGCTCCAATGGCACTGAGGATTTGGCCATCTCCACCATCAGCTGCGCTGAGTAAAATCGGTCATGGGCGCGCAAGGCAGGGGTCATCATGCCTGATAGCAATCCAAATTCTCGACCGTCGTAATCAGGCAAGTAAACTTCCAGTTCAGACCATGGCCGATGCTGAAATTGATCCACCATGTTTTCGGCCTCCTTACTAAGATAATCATACGAAGTATGCAGCAGCCGGATCTGCTTGATATAAAAGGCCTGCATTGGGTATTGAAGCCAAAATCCCAGCGGTCCCATCAATAATCTTTGAGTAGGAGAAAATGGACGTTGACCCGGGCCACCCAAGGCATCCACCACGGAAATCACTTGAAGGACATTCTCATCGGCCTGCTCTTTGAGCCACGGAACGAAGGCTGAGCGTTCCATGTCGATGGCACCTGGAATTCCTTTCTCCAGATGAATTTCAGCCAAGGCACTCGCAATCCACCGCCATTGCTCATCCGACCAAAGATGTTGATTTTGAATAGCTACCAGTCCCTCCAACCCGGCCTTCCAGTAGCCATTTCAACCAATCGACAGATGAGAACATCGGACATGCCAGTCCGATGGATCACGAACATATCCTGCATGGTCTGAAACGATGCATCGGCTTCACGCGCGTAGGCCTCCCACAAGATTCGTTGACGAGTTCGCTTAGCCAACTTCTTCATATAAGTCAAATGGGGAAGCAGCATAGCTGGACCATTTTCAAAGGCGAATGGATAGACATCCTGTTCACGTCTCAGCGCCTCCACGATGGCACTGTAGCAACTCTTGTTAGTTTCATAAGATTGCTTCAGGTTATTCAACAAGGACTCGAGGTTTTCAAAATATTCTTCAGAAACGTCGCCTTTATCTCGTAGAAGTTCTTCTTCATATTTTTGAGCCCAAGCCAATTCGTAAAGAGCCTTTAAAGGTTGGTAAGCAGCCGAGGGTCTCTTTTCTGCTTGTGCAAATCGCAGATCTTGAGGTGGCCCCGAGGGCAAGGTCATCCATCCATATTCTTCCTCCATCCGCCCTCTCGCCAAATCCCCAGCATCCGGTTTGGAGGGTCGTTGGTCAAAAAGATCATCAATATTTCTGTCATCGGACTGTCCAGCTTCGGCCAGCGTGATCAAAAGCGGGTGATCCCATACATTTTTCTCAGGTACCACTTCGGGCGCGTTATACAACCCTGCGGGGTCCAACTCCTCTCCACGAGCGAGCAATGCCTCTTCTTCTGCCAAAAGCTGATGCCATTCGCTGGATTTCAAATACGCCCCGGCTACAAACCACAAAACAACCAGGAGCCCATGAGTCGCCACAACCCATCCTATCCTTCTGGCTCGCTTGAGGATCAATACCAAAAGTCCGAAGGGATACATGAGAGGCATAAGGAGGATAAGCCCCCACCACCAGCGACGGCGAAAACCGATGATCACCGCTATCAGCCATACTATTAAATGCAGTAGGTTGAGTTGACTGACCAGCAGCAGGTATTCAGGTAGCACGTCGGCAGAGAAAGGGAAAGGACCTAGCATGTGATTTTTTTTGATCAGAGTTTGTGGAAAACATAAGTTGTTGCTCGTGCAAAGGACACGAACCCACACGTCAAAAGGCGCCAAATTATTTTGGATTTAGCTAAAATCTGCGTGGATTTTGGAGACTATTTAACGAGTATCGCCGCCAATACCCGCTCCTTAAACCCAGATGCCGCGAATGAGGATTTGATCCAGATAGGTGGCAAGGTTATGAATAGAAAGTTACCTTCGATGAAATGGAATTCAACATCAAAGACCTTTAACCTCAAGCTGACTGGCACCTTTGCTCTGTTAAGCGGAGTCTTTTGGTTCCATTCCCCCGCAAAAGCGATTGATTTTAATCGGGAGATACGCCCTATTCTAGCCGGCAAGTGCTTTACCTGTCACGGACCTGACAAGGAAGCCCGCAAGGCAAGTCTCCGACTGGATCTACGTGAAGCAGCCCTCGAAACAGATGCTTTGGTGCCCGGTAACTTGCTAGAGAGTGAACTTCACCACCGAATCCATTCCACGGATCTGGATGATGTGATGCCCCCTCCTGAATCAAACCAAACTCTGACGCCGGAAGAAATCGACTTGCTAGACCAATGGATCGAATCCGGTGCCGCCTACGACCGGCACTGGGCCTTCGTTTCCCCCCAAAAACCACTGTTCCCAGCCATGGCCTTCGGTGGGGGGAAAACCCGATAGACGCCTTCCTCTGGCAATCCATGAACGAGCACGGCTTTGAGCCCTCTGAGCCAGCACCTCCCCACATGCTGCTTCGCCGCCTTTACCTCGATTTAACAGGACTACCCCCGGCACCGGAAGAGATGAAAGCCTTTGTAGGGGAAAGCAACAAAGAAGCCTATGTTCGCATCGTGGACCGCCTTTTGGCCTCCCCTGCCTACGGGGAAAAATGGGGTCGCGAGTGGCTGGATATTGCCCGCTACGCCGACACCAATGGCTACGAAAAGGACAGACCCCGCAGCATGTGGCCCTACCGTGACTGGGTGATTCGAAGTCTCAACGCTGACATGCCCTTCGACCAGTTCACCATCGAACAACTCGCCGGGGACATGCTACCAGGGGCGACCCAAGATCAACGCATTGCAACCGGCTTCCATCGGAACACGCAACTCAACGAAGAGGGTGGCATCGATCCCCTTGAGTTTCGTTTTTACGCCGCCGTCGATCGAGTGGCCACCACAGGCACGGCCTGGATGGGGCTGACCACCGGATGCGCCCAATGCCATACCCACAAATACGACCCCATCACGCATGAAGAGTATTATGGATTGATGGCTCTGTTGGACAATGTGGAAGAACCCGACCTCATCCTCGAATCCTCATCACGAGCGGCTCAACGCAAGCAGATCGAGGCCGCACTGGAGACCGAACGTGTTCGGCTGCAGGAAGGCACTTCAGGCTTTAAATCAGCTTTCACCGCATGGCTCAAGGAAAGCCAAGAAGCCGCAACGCAATGGACGACCCTGACTCCGACAGAGATGAAAACCAACCTTCCCAAGTTAGAAGTCCTGGAGGACGGCTCGATCTTTTCTTCAGGGGATGTCACCAAGCGTGATGTGTTCACCCTTCAATTCGAAAACGACACGCCCATCACCGCCTTGCGACTCGAAGTATTGCCCGATCCCCGGTTGCCAGAACAAGGGCCTGGCCGTTGCTATTATGAGGGGCGAAAAGGGGATTTTTTCTTAAGTGAATTCCAAGTCTTCAAAAAAAAAGAACCCGTGATGATCACCCAGCCCTCCCACACCTACGGCAAGATCAGTATTGGAGGAGGATCGGCCGATGCCAACAACGTCCTGGATGGGGACGGGTCCTCAGGATGGTCGACGGCCGAGCAGAATGGCAAGGCACACCATCTGGTGCTTCCGCTGGAGAATCCCATTCCTGCAGAGACCCTCTTTACCATCGAAATGCTGTTTGAGCGGCATTTTGTGGTGAGCCTGGGGCGTTTTCGCCTTTCGGCTACCAGCGAGACCGACACCCCCATCGCCAAAGCACATGGCACAAGGGCGGAGAAACTTCTGGCCACAGGCAAGCTCGATGAGCCATCGGTCCTCAGCTACCTCAAGGATGTTTTTCTGGAAACCGACCCTCGGTGGAAGACTCAGCAACAAGCTCTGGAGAAAATCCGAAACCAGCTCCCCAGGCCCGATCATTCCCTCGTCATGATCGAGCGACCCTCAGACAATCCTCGCCCCACCTATCTGCGACATCGCGGAGAATACCTCAGCCCGCGCAACCTCATCGAGCCCGGGCTACCCAAAGTATTCCGTGACCCTTCATTGCCAGGGCCCAAAGATCGCCTGAGCTTTGCCCGCTGGTTGGCAAGTGACGCTAACCCCATGGGTGATCGCGTGACGGTCAATCGCGCCTGGAGGTCTTTTTTTGGTGCCGGATTGATTCGTACTAGCGGAAACTTTGGCACCCAAGCACCCAGCCCCGATCACCCCAAACTCTTGGACTGGCTGGCTCTGAAGTTTCGCGAAAACGGCCGTCACCTCAAATCGCTGCATCGACTCATCGTCACCAGTGCAACTTATCAGCAGTCCTCGCAAGCCAGCCCCGAACAGCTGCAGCGTGATCCCGAAAACCGGCACTTGGCGCGTGGCCCGCGTTTTCGTCTTTCCGGAGAATTGATCCGCGATCACATGCTCGCTGCCAGCGGCCGACTGTCACACAAGATGCAGGGCCCAGGTGTTTATCCCCCGCAACCCTTGAGTGTCACGGCGCATGCCTTTGGCAATACCGCCTGG
>Ga0160423_10001962_pt1 | contig 17223 bp, 11 predicted proteins | sample CRUFie14St8metaG_FD_108191 | JGI IMG/M metagenome (GOLD analysis project Ga0160423, IMG submission 108191) | Marine microbial communities from the Costa Rica Dome - CRUD Field 142mm St8 metaG | ecosystem: Environmental > Aquatic > Marine > Oceanic > Photic zone | place: Costa Rica: the Eastern... | reverse complement strand
TGTGCACAACCTCAGACCACACGTGCTGCGGGAAATATGTCCATCACAGACGACGCGGCGCTGGCCCTGTCGCTGCAGAGGGAGCTCAACGCGCTGCCCAGGCGATCACGCACCCAGCGGTCGCCGACCCACGGGTTCTCGTCCCCTCCCGACCTTCTCCACGCCCGGAAGGAGTCCTCGAAGCACGCCGCGTCGAGCGGAGGCGTGGCGAAGAGGAAGGCCCACGGAGGCACGGAGGAACCTTGTGCGAAGAAGCAGCGCGTGGGGAGCAGGCCCATGGTGTTCCACGAGGCGCTGGGGCTGTGGTTCCGCGCTCAGGTGACGCACAGGAGGCCCGACGGCGGGGTCAAGGTTGCGTGGGACGGGAAGGACGACTGGAAGCCCGAGTGGCTCTCGTGCTCGAGCGACAGGATTTGGAAGGGCTCGATGAGGAACAAGGACTGGAAGTACGTCTCGAACGGGGGCTGGCTCCCGAAGGAGAAGGCCTCGCGGCGGGCTGCGGCGGTTAAGTCCCCGCAGAACCCGGCGACCCCCCCGCTCGCCTCTCCGCACCAGAGCTGCTCCGAGACGGAGGGGTCCAGCGACCTTGAGGAGACCGCGCAGAAGATAGAGTTCCAGTCCCCGCAGAGGAAGCTGCCGGCCGCGACCTGGGCGTCCGTGAAGCGGGAGGCCAAGGGAGGGCTCCCCGTCAAGCTGCTCTTGAAGAGGATGGTCAAGGCCAGCCACGCCATGTGAGGTGGGCACTCAGCCTCGTCGAGAGCTATTTTTTAGAAATAAAGAAGCGGCCGCCCCAAGCACACAGCGTGCAGGGCGGCCAGCCACGTGTTTGTGTTTTTTCAAAAACATCTTTCGTCTGTCTCTTTGTTTTATCTCCTCCTCCTTTGCTGTTGGTACAAAACCTCTCTCGACCCCTCTCCCGAGCATCATCCGTACGAGCAGTAGATGCTTGTTGCGCTGTCCGCCCCGCCCGCTGAGAGCAAGTGCCTCGTGGGGTGAAAGGCGAGGACCTGGAGGCTGCCCGACCTCGGCAGGAAGTTTCCGTGGGGCCTTGCCGTGCTGAGCAGGTTGCCCTCCGAGTTCCACACCTTGATCGAGTGGAGCGACGAGGTGGCAAAGATGGTGCCGCACTTGTGCGACGAGAACGATGTCATCCTGCTCTTCACGTGGTCGTGGCCCTCGAAGTCCTTGCACTTGGACAGGGCGCCCGCTCGGATGTCAAAGATCTTCAGGCGGCCGTTTCCGTAGCCGCACACGATCTGAACGTCGTTGTTGATGAGCGCGGTGCCCACGAGCTTCCCTTTGTCGTAGGGCTCCGAGATCGAGATGTAGTGCCTCGGGTCGCGCAGGTCGTAGTACAGCACCGACCCGGAGTCGCACCCCACAAGCAGGGAGGGTTGACCCTCGCTGGCAGAGAATATCTTCAAGATGTTGTGATCGATCCCGCCGATCCTCCCGGTGCACACCTCGCGCTGCAGGTCCCAGATGTGCACGGTCTGGGGCTTGGTGCACCCCGAGGCGTACAGCTGGCTCGAGACGGCGTTGGACTCGATCACGGCGGGGTACGAGGTCTTCCCCCACATCGGGGGAACCGCCAAGAACGAGCTCACCTGCCTCTGCCTGCCCCTCTTGTCCGCGTCCCTGTACACCGCAACGCTGCCCTCTGCTGTGGCCGTCAGCAGCAGAGGGTCGTACTCCGGGTTGAGGATCGAGATGTACGTCATGTTGCATGACCCTAGGGGCTGGGACCTCGCGGTGGGCCGGTCATCCTGCTGCCTCACGGTGAACCTGTTCACAGCGGGCCCTGTGATCTTCCTGACGGTGACAAAGCCCTTGGAGTCCGCGAGGTAGAGCTTGTCGTCCAGGGCCTCGAAGGCGAGCGCCGTGACGGTGTCGTTGGCGTTCTCCATCACTGACAGCTGGTGGTCCAAACCTTGAGGGCAGATGTTCCTCGCAATTGTGAAGGACTCCTCCATGCGGTGCTTGCGGTTTTCCACATACGCGGGGTCGATGTCCCGCGGCCAAGCAGGGTCGCAGGGCTCGTCCGCGGAGCCGAGGAGGGGCGAGGCGAAGTGCTCGCACGATTGCTCGAACACCTCGGACTTTGGGAACGCCGCAGAGATCACCCGGCACTGGATGGGGTCCCTCTGCTCCGCCGAGGTCTTGATCACGTTGAAGTGCTGTGCCAGATCGGTGAGCCCGTCCTTGGATGAGGCGGAGGCCGACTTTGAGTACGACCGGGAGAAGGGCGAGCCCCCGCCGGCGCTGGAGGCCTGGTCCCCCGGGGACTGCTGGCCCATCGACGAGAGCCTGTCGCTGCTCATGGAGAATCTCGAGTGGAGCTTGCTCCTGTCCTTGTTCCTCTTGGGCGAGAAGGAGAAGCTAGAGGTCGACTTCTGCACCGCCGGCCTCTTCAGGGGAACAACCTGAAAGTGGCAGGACTGCAGGACCCTCTTGGCGGCTTCCGTGACCCGAGGGGAGGGGTCGAAGTTCGCCGTCACGATCGTGGCCAGCGTGTTCTGGTACAGCTGGCTGTAGGTCAGGCTAAGTTCCTCTCCCCCGGGGCCTCTTGGCTCCTGAGCCACCGGCGGGACCCCATTGGACCCGTTGGGGGTGAAGGAGGCGTCGCCGCCCCTGGCCTGGTCCAGCTTGACATCCGGGGCTGAGTGCCGGTGCTCCCTCATCCCAGCGCTGTTCGCGTCGCCGGACGACCCAAAGCTCGCGTGCCCAAGGTCAGACATGGCGCTTGGCGACCGGTTGTGCCTCCTGCCGTAACCCCCCGAAAGGCTCTCGGTGGCCTGGTGGGCGATGTCGATGAAGCTGGCGTGGGCGACAGCAAACCTGCCGAGCGCGTGTATGACCTCCCGCCTGACCATGGGCGACCCGTCATTCGCGCACTGGAGCAGGAGCCCCGCGGCCTGCCTCTCAGCCACCATCCTGTCCGGCGACCTGATGTGTTCCGAGACCTCCTCCTGGGAGATGTCCTGCTGCTTGTCCGACTTGATGAGGACGATGAGGGAGCCTAGAGCGAAGATGGCGGCAGCCCTCACGTTGGGTGAGGCTGAGTTGAAGAGCTTGGAGAGCTTCTCTGTAACGCCCAGCTCGAACGCCTGCATAGTGAGTTCGAAGGAGTCCTCCCAGATCTTCCCGAGGCAAAGACAAAGCCACTGCGCGAGCAGGGCCGTGGACCCTGAGATTACGTTGGTGGGGCCGTCCTGCAGAGACCCGAGGCAGACGTCCACGAGCTTGGCCTGGGCGCACGCCCTTTGGCCCTTGGGGTGGTTGTGGCACACCACGGACAGGATGAAGGCGGCCCCGGCCTTGGACTCTGGCGGGATGGCCGAGTCCGGCATCTCCAAAAATCGGATGAAGTACATGAAGCTCGAGTCCTTGGTGAGGTCCATCTTGCAGCTCTGGTCCAGGGCCAGGATCTTGGTCCAGATGAAGACCAGGATCTGCCTGAGCTCGTTCGCAGTGGTCTGCAGCAGCTTGAGGACGTAGGGAAAGATCCCAACGCTCAGCGCGAGGTCCACGGCCCAGGTTCCCATGTCCAAAAACCTGCCCAACAGCACCAGGGCCCTGAGCCTGTGGTTCTGGCTCAGCAGGACCTGCAGCACGATCGGCAGCTGCTCCGGCGGGGGCTTCTGCCTCGACCCGTGCTCAAGCCACACCTCGAACGCGGTGAGCTGCTCGGTGAAGAAGGAGCTGGGTCTGTAGTCTATGGAAGGGTCCCCGCTGAGCAGTCCAGGGAGCTGTGCCAGGCAGGTCTCCGCCGCAAGGTCCCAGGCATGCCACATGGGATGCTGGTGGGTGGGCGGCAAGGCGGGGCACGACAGGGGCATGCACCCAAAGGCCCTCATGATGCGCTCTGCGAGCAGGAAGTTTCTGAAGAGTGAGGCAACCAAAAGGTCCTGCCTGAAGAGCTTCTGAAACAGCGGCCTGGGGAGCACATTCCAGGCGATGGTGTCCGTGATCGCCGTGAAGATCCAGTTGAGCTCCCCCAGGAGCGTCTTCCTGTCTGTCTGCTTGCCGGGAATTCTGTCGATCATGTCCAAGTTCAGGCCCTCGTTCCTGAGAAGGGACCGTCCGCAGAACCACCGCAGTGCAATCTTGATGGGCGTAGTGAGGCATGACGTGAACAAGTCAGCCGGTAGGCTCACGTTTTGCGGCAGGGTCTCGTTCATGCCGCACGCCCCGAGCAGGATCACGTCCTGCATCGCGGTCCTGAGCTCCGCGGACCTGGGCGGTGCCTTTCTCCCGGGGGGGTGTTGCACCATCACGGGCAGCCCCGCGCTCTCCTGGTACCGCTGCAGCGCAAAGTTCTCGAAAGCGTTCATCAGCGTCCCTGCGTTCGGGCAGTCCAGGACGTAGATGCTGGGCTTGCTTAGCCACGTCTGAAGGTCGTACACGGAGAGCGGGATGTACTGCGTGTAGGACTTGTTGAAGACCCACATCTCCCCGTTGAGCGTGGGCTTCGGCACCCCGTGGCCGTTGTAGTGGAAGAGGACCCTCTCGCTCTTCGCGGCCCTCCTGTACGAAACGCAGAGCTTCTTTACGTCCTCCAGGGTGGGGTCCAGGCTCACGCGGTACTTTGCCCTTGGCTGCCAACGCTCGTATTGAGCCTGGAGGGACTTCCCGATGGCCTCAAGCGCTTTTTGCGGCTGCATCGAAAGTGGGTCCACCCAGCACTCCAACCTGGCGCATGGGCTGACCTTGACGATGTCCGGGGGGTCCACGCCTATGTTGAGGCACACCACAAGGGCAACCGCCGTCGTCTTCAGACGCTCCTTCGGGCGCCACTTGGACACGAGCCCGCCCTTCTCCGCCCCGCTCTCCCCGCTTGAGGAGCTAGCCCGCCCCGCCACGCTGTCGTGGTGGTACTCCGTGCTGTACAAAGGGGGCCGAAGGTTACTGCCGCTCTCCAGCCCCACACCAGTCTTTCCGGGTCCTCCCGCGAGGTCCTCCTGCTGCGAAGAGATACTGAGCTCGCTCGCTAGGCTAGCCCCGCCTAAGTTGAGCTGGCGCTCCGCGGGGGACGACGAGGGCTTCCAGCTCATGCTGGCCATTGCCCTCGGCCGCGAGTACAGCTCCCCCTGCATCCTCCCTCGACCCTCTCCCCTCTCCGCTCTCCGCACGACGTCGCCGATCGATATCTGCGATGCTGCTGCTGCCCTTTTCCTTTTCGGCCCGATCGATCAAAGCAGCGATCGCCAGCACGGTCGGCGATCCGAGGCACTTCTGTGGGTGTTTGATGCACGCTAAGTCGATCGGTCGCGCACAGCGAGGCCTAGCGTGTGCCCCGCTGGGCCCGCGAACCCGTGATCACGATCAGAGGGCGAGAGGGAAGGCGCCTTGGCGCGAGCGGAGCGATGCCGAACACGACGGAGGTTGTGAACATCCAGGAATAATAATGAAGTAGTCTGTCACTGTGTTTGAGGCCAGGGCTCCCGTGCGATGGAGTTTTTCAGGCCGAAGCCTCGCCATCATTCCAGCCCCAAAGGGCGAACAGGGGGGCAAGGCGTCGGTCGCGACTCTCTTGAGTTACGACGACGTGGGGGTGGGCTGGCGTGGGGGTGAGTGAGTGTTCGGGTCTCTCGGCTGTCGGATAATGGCGGGCGCGGCGCCTTGTTTCGCGGGAACGATGTCTTCTGACTGCCGACACCGCAGTCCCTTCTCGTAAGTTTGTCCCCAGCTCGGCAAGACGAAGCACCACCTGTGGGCTCGCACCACCAACTTCCTCCTTGGAGCCATAACGCGGGGTCTGAGTGGTAAGGATCGTTCACCAGCACCTGACTGACAAGACGGCCGGCGGATGGGGTGATGAACAAGGCTGTGACCAGAAAGACCAGAGCTGAGCGAACTCTTTCGCAGAGGGAGTGGGCACTTGGGCCGCGCTATATGCCAAAGTGGGACTCATCGGTCGGGGCTGTGAGGGCCACCTCGTCCAGGGGGACGAAGTGGTGGCCGCAGCTGGAGGCGGAACCCGTGTGATTCGCGGTGTGTGTGTGTGAGAAGACTAGACTCTGTAAAGTCTGTTCACAACTTACAACTTTTTTTCTTCCTTTCGTTTCGGGGGGTGGGATGGGGATCTCAGCCCTCCCTGTTCTCGTGCAGAACCCAATCGCCGTTCTCCTCGCCTTCGGTGCCGAGCACCGGCCAAAGCTCGGTGTCCGAGTCGAACTCGCTCGCTCGCGAGGGGCTCGGCGCGCAGAACTCGAAGTCATCTGGAAGTCCTTCCCAGATCTCGACCATCGTTTCGAAAATGGCAAGCCACTCGTCGAAGTCCTCGTCACCTCCCTTCTTCTCCATCAATCTCAGCGCGTAGTTATCCAGGGTGAAGTCTCTGACCACCCCCGCTTCTTTTGATTGTCTCGCGGCCGCTCCCGAGGGCTCCATGATCGTCATTTCACAAGTGCGCTCGCTCTGATAACGGCCCTCGATTTCCCCCGTCAGAATCGTTTTCGGGTTCCCTCAAATTTCATTTCCAAGATTCCGTTTTGGAAAATTGGAAAAAAGAATTCATTCAAAAACGATTAAAAAAGAAAAAAAACGAGAGAGGAGAGGCGAAGGGAACAGCCCACGGTCAACCACGACCACGACCACGACCGCAGCGATGGACAGCTTCAAGGACGACAAGCTGAAGTCCGAGGACGTCAAGTACCTGGTGAGTACGCACGGGAGTCGAGGGGGGGAAGCGGACCCCCACCCAACCCAAAGCTGCGCGAGTGGGGTTGGGGTCCCTCACAATAACACCCACAACTGTCGTCGTTTCTGACCGCGCGTTCTCGTTTTTATCTCACGGCCGGGCCGCCCACCGCAGGTCGACCACGAAATCAAGGACCTCATGACCGACCTGTACAAAGACCTTCTCATTCACAAGCCAGCGAACCCCGTCGACCACCTGCTGGAGTTCCTGACGGAGAAGAAGTGAGGCAGGGGGGGTCACGGGAGCTCCTGGGGTCGCGGGGGAGGGCAAATGTAGTCTAGTCTTAGGGTCAACATCCTCAGACGTCCCCCTCACGAACCCCCACCCACCCGCTCATCGCCGATTTGATTCGGTACGGACGAAACGAAAACGATGGACGAAGACTTCTTCGCGTGGCTGGCCGACCAGTACGCCCAGTCCTGCCTCCACCTCGACCTGCTCGCGTCTGAGAGGCTGCTGGACAGGCTTGCGGGATGCCCCACGTATCCCGTGCCCGGCGCCGGCCCCTTGGGCGAGGACGTCCAGATCTTGGACCTCGCAGACTGCCGTCTGGGGGACGAGGACGCTCAGGTCCTCGCCGCCGTGATCTCCGGTGCGGAGGTCGCCTCGGCCATCGACCTGAGCCAGAACGAGATCGGCGACGCCGGGGCGGTGGCTCTATCGGAGCTCCTGGTGCCCAGCTGCCACGTCACCCACCTCAACCTCTCGAGGAACGAGGTTGGGGAGATTGGCGGGCTGGAATTCTGCAATGCTCTGTCCAGGGCCTCCGGCCTGCCCAGCTCAGCCAAGCCAGTCGTGACTTTGGAGCAGAACCCGCTCCCGCCCAGCGTGGCCGCCATGCTGGCGAGGCACGCTCCGGTGGAGCCGAAATCGGACGAGGGAGGGGACCCCACCACGTTCTCGGTGGTGGAGCTTCTGAGGGCTGAGGCAGGCGTGGAGGGCGACGGGGGGGACTTCTCGAGCGAGGAGGAGGAGGCGCCGGGCTGGGCGGTACCCGAGGGCGGCGCAGGCCAGGAACTCGCGCTGCGGCGCTACGTGAGGACCGCCCCGCCCGCCGAGGACCCCGGTGGCGCTCTGGTGAACTTGGAGGAAATTTCGCAGCTGCCCGACTATCCCATCGACCTCGAGGAGATGGCAAGAAAGGACTTCCTGGAGCAGGGGATCAGGGAGCTGTTGGTGGACTCCGACTCGCTCGACCTCGCCAACCTATCGTTCCCATTGGAGGACCTCGAGGGCAAGCTGGACACTCTTCGGACGTGCCACATCACGGAGCTCGATTTGGGGTTCAACAATCTGGACTCGGTGCCCAAACCGCTGCCTCTAGGCCTGCGCAGGCTCTACCTCAAGGGAAACAGGATTGGCGCTTTGGAGAACCTCCACCACTGCCCGATGCTGGAGGTCCTGGACCTGAGCCAAAACGAGCTGGGTGGAAGGAAAGGAGGGTTCCTCCCTGGCCTGTGCTTGCTCCATCTCAGCGACCTCTCCCTCTCGCGCAACGCTCTTTGCGAGCTCGACGTCGTGGGCACGCTGGGCCACTTAGACTGTCTGGGGCGTCTGGACGTGAGCGGGAACAACCTCGAGCCGTCGGAGATTATCCAGCAGCTTGCCTTGACGCACGGCGCTGCCATGAAGGACCTGTCCCTAGAGGGAAACGAGGGGGGGGGCGAGTACGCGGCCCAGGCCAAGCAGGAGCTGGATTGCCTGGAGAAGCTCGACGGGGCCACCATGGCGATGGCGGGCCATAAGGGCGACAGTGGAGGCCGCCACAACAAGCTGTCTCGGCTCCTGAGGCCCTGGAGGAGGACGGCACCAGAGGGGCAAGGCGAGGAGGGTGATGAGCTGTCCCCGTCGGCAGTGGGGGAAGACGCTGGTAGTGGCGGCGGCAGCAGCCGCGACTTTGGGGACTTCTGCCTCCTTGCGGCGAGGCTCGGCGTCCTGGAGCTCCCCCATCAGAGGACAGCCTTCGGCTACTTTTCCAAGACCAGCGAGGAGCTCTGGGAAATCTTTAGGGATCTTGATGGCGGAGACGAGGGCGCCCTCGCCCCGCAGGCCTTTGCCCTCGGGCTCGACAGGCTCCAGAGGCGCTTCGGGGACGCGATCACCTCGCGAGGGGCCCGAACCCCGGCCGCCATCGAGGGGAGGTCCAAGGTTCAAGAATACCTCGGCAACGACACACTGAGGTCTCTGTTCTCACACTTCAGCACCCCTCGGCGGGAGGGAAGGCCCCAGACGGACGCCCACATGACCTTTCTCGACCTGCTTCGCTGGATTGACACGTGTTTCTGCGGGAAGCGGTCCAGGAGGGGCCGGGCGAAGCAGAAGCTCATGGTTTCCTTCTTCACGAGGGACCGCAAGCACCCCGAGTTCAACTTTCTGGACTTTGTCTTCTCCATCTTCTTCGTGTGCTCGATGACCGAGCAGGGCGTGGAGAAGGTCCTCAGGCGGGCGGCGGAGCGCGCCAGAAGCACCAGGCCGGACCGCCTCACCACCGCAGAGGAGGTCACCTCTGTGAGCGAGCTCAAGCAAAGGCACGTGGTGGAGTCCGCATTGAAGGCGGAGGGCAAGGAGAACGCGGACGTGTCCGGAAAGTCGCAGGAGGCCAGGAGGGCCTATCGGGACCTTTATCTCGGGGGCCTCCCCGCGGAGGAGTTCGTAAAGCACAGGGATCCGGAACTCCTGCTGGGCGTCGTGGAGACTGCATACAAGGACCACGCCAGGTTCGCAGAGTCGGATGGCGCGAGGATCCGCGAGCTGAGGAAAGCCCTTGGGGACGTCACGAGGAGGTTTCAGGACCTGCTTCCCTAATCGATCGCACCTGTGTTGATACAACTCTTCGCGCGTGTTACAAAGCGTACAAACCGATCTTTGCCCCCACTTTACTCCCTGCACGTGGAAGCCTCGCCCCTCCTCTTTGCTAGAATTGTCTCCATTGTCTCCCTTCCAGTGATGGGCAGGCGCCACGCGGCCCACACGTCGTAGACCTTGTCGACGATTGTCCCAAAAGGCTCCGTCCTCGTGATCGCAAAGACCCACCCCAGGCCCACGAGGTCGTAGAGCCTCCGAAACACCTCAACGTTCGTGACCACCTCCCCGTCGCTGGTGATCGCGTGGATTTTTCCCATAGCCGTTTCGAAATCAATGCCCTGGTTCTCCGCCGGGTCGTAGTCCTCGCCCGCGATGTCCACAAAGTCGATCTTGCCCTCGGAGTCCCTCCTTCGTAGCATGTTGACCTCTCGCATACAGAGGGGGCAGTCCCCGTCATACAGCATCCGTATTTGCCAGGACCTTGGCGTGGTCTCCTGGCCCTGCCCCGCCGCGTAGGTCCGGAGCGGCGGCTGCCTCCTCGGCGCGGTCGCCGCGGTCGCCGCTCGCCGCGCGAGAGCGAGACCCCTCATCCCCCTCACCGCCGCGGTCACCATCACGTCGTCTTCCTCTCCCCTTCAGCGCGCGCCAGGCTCCAGCAGTTTTGAGGCTGTAAACAATTCTCACGAGATCTTGGCAGAAGTTTGGAAGTTTTCCGGAAAAGTAGTGAAATCGGGAAAGCAGCTGGTGGAACCTGGGTTGAGGTTTAGACCGGTTTTCTACTCGATTTGCACTCGCACTCTTGCCAGGCTGTTCTGTACGGAACGTGTACCTCGTGTTTTACTCGCTAAGCTGGTTGTGTACGAAAGTTTTTCTCTTTTTTATTCATTTTATGTCCCGTATACTAATCGCGTGTTGATGGGGATTCGCTGTGACCTGGCACCTGGGGGGTCTTGAAAGTGTATACTCTACTTGTACTGTGATTGCGAATGCCCCACAACAGGGCCCCATGAAATCCTAGAGTTTTTTGTGGCACCCCGTTCTGACGGCGGGTTTCACAATACAGGCCAGGCCAGGGGGGAGGGGAAAGACGGAGAGCTCTGGCGCAGCTTGGAGCTTCCGAAAAACTTAGTGACTCAAGCCGGCCCTAGAGAGGCCAGAAAGGTCGACGAGAGGTAACTCAAGACCGAACACCAAGACCATGTCCTACGCCAGGAAGGCGGTATACTTCGCGTGCGCGGTCCTCCTGCTTAGCGCAGGGACCGCGTTCGCCAACGAGGACGACGACGCTGAACACGAGGAGTACGACTTTTACCACCAGGTGGAGTACAAGGGACACGACACCGTGGACGAGCAGCACGTTCATGTTTTGACCTACGAGAACTTCACCGACTTTGTGGAGTCCCATAACCACGTTATGGTCGAGTTCTACGCGCCTTGGTGCCACCACTGCAAGCAGCTCAAGCCGGAATACGCTGGAGCCGCCACGGAGATCGCCAAGGGCTACGGACACGAGTACGACATTGAGTTCGCCAAGGTCGACATCGATGCCGAGCATACCCTGGCCAGCAAGTACCAGATAGAGGGAGTCCCCACCATCCTGTTCTTCTCCGACAAGGGCAAGAAGAGGCTCGAGTACTCCTCCGAGCACTCCATCGAGTCCATGGTCAGCTGGGTGAAGCGCAGGACCGGACCTGCCGCCACCGTCGTCAAGAACCAGACCGACTTCGAGACATTCCTCGACTCGGACGACTCCGTGGTCTTCGCCTACGTTGAGACTTTTGACAAGTACGACTGGTCAGCCTACCAGAACCTCGCCCAGCACGACGAGTCTCACACCTTTGGCGTCACCGACAACGCCGAGCTCGCTGCCCACCTGGGAATCACCACCTCCCCCGGCCTCATCATCTTCAAGAAGTTCGACGACGGGAACATTGTCTTCGACGGGGAGTGGGACGAGCCCAACCTCGCTGACTTTGTCGAGCTCGAGTCCATGCGCACGGTCACCCCCTTCTCCAGCGACAGGGAGGCCAAGACCCCCGAGGGCAAGGCCTTCATGAAGGCCAAGCAGTCCTCCATGCCTTGGCACGTGCTGATGTTCGGCGACAGGAGGAGCGTCCACCACACCTCCCCCGCCGCCAAGACCCTGCACACCGCCGCCTCTGAGTACAGGGGCAAGGTCGTCTTCTTCACCGTGGACACTGACGACCAGGGTGCCGGCATGACGATGGACTACTTCGGAGTGAAGTCCTCCAAGAAGCCTAGGATCTTCATGCTCAACAAGCTCACCGGGCACAAGTACGAGCTCGAGGGCAAGATGACCTCTGACGCCATCAAGTCCTTCGTCGAGGAGAACCTCGCCGGGAAGGGTGTCCCTTACAAGAAGTCTGAGCCCCTCCCAGAGGAGGCCACCGACGGGGACGTCTCTGTCGTCGTCGGCAAGAACTTTGACGACGTCGTGATGGACCACACCAGCGACGTCCTGCTCGAGGTCTACGCCCACTGGTGCGGATTCTGCCAGAAGTTTGCCCCAACTTACTCCAAGCTCGGAAAGAGGTTCAAGAAGGTCAGCAGCGTGACTGTGGCCAAGATGGACGGCAGCCTGAACGAGGTCGAGGGCTTGAAGATCCAGAACTTCCCGACCCTCCTGATGTACAAGGCCAACGACAAGGGAAAGCCTCTGCAGTACGAGGGAGAGAAGGACGTCAAGTCCCTCACGCAGTGGATGATGGAGCACTCTTCCATTCCTTTTGCGATGAAGAAGAGGGCCTCGCCCGTTGCGGACGAGTTGTAGAGTCAGAGCACCTTCCGTAAGATTTTTGCTATGGATATTCATAGGTCCTTATGATATACCAACTAGTTTTACAGTACGTACGCCTTCCATCCTCGATGCTTCTCATCCTCGATGCCATCGATGCCATCGTATATTTTGATCTGCAGCAGGGAACTCGGGGGTTGGGAATCCGCAATCCCAAAAAACTCTCAACGTTTTTCCCAGTTTTTCCCGGGGGAAAACTCGCAGAGCAGATTTCAAATTGTTCATCCCCACAAGACCAGATTACAAGGCGTATACGAAAAAAAATTTGAATTCCCTGCAACGCAAGACGGAAGCATCTGTCTTTGTTCCATCAATCGTGCGAACCGGAGCGGCGCCGAGGGACCTTCACTTCCTTTCCAAAAGCGCCCGAGGCGACGGCGGGAGAGGTACAGCGCGACAGGACCGTGACCGAGTGGAGCACGGAGGCGCGACCTACAGAACTTTCAGCCGGCTTGAAGGATTTCGGTGAAAAAGCAAACCGGATCTGACACCAAGACCCCACCACCACCACCACCTTTGCCCATGATGGAGGGCTTTGAGAACATACCCTTGCCGAAGCTCCCAGGAACGGAGTTCTACAACCCTCTGGACCTTGCGAGGCCCAGGCCGCAGGTCTTCAAAGTCGTGAACGGCATTGCGGGAAACTATGGAGAGGTGAGTCTTGTCGGTATTTCTGGTTTCGCCCCTCCCAAAGTCCGAGGCTGACGCTCTCCCCCACCTCACAGTACTCCCTTCCCCCTAACCTCCGACCCACCTCGGCGCCGGTGAGGAGGAAGCCTCTCGCGGACAGGACGGCCCCCAACAAGAAGGTGACCCAGCCTGGCTGGCTCGTGTACGACGGACAGGTAAGCAGCAAATCGAGAACTCCCGACCGAACGGAAACCTGGCGGGGAGGGCAGCCGACTGACGAACCCGGCGCACTCCTTTCAAGGTCTTGAGATACTTCGGGTGGTTCAAGGAGATCATCACGGAGAGGAGAGAAGAGAAGTGGCGAGTGAGGAAGTGTGTGTTGTATTACTACCTCGAGGACGACACCATCCACATCAGCGAGCCCAAGGTGGACAACTCGGGCATCCCCCAGGGAGTATTCCTGAGGAGGATGAAGGTGTCCAAGGAGGACGGCGGCTACCTCAAGTTCCCCGACCTCTTGGTGGGCGAGAGCGTGAGCATCTACAAGAGGGAGTTCCACATCATATCGTGCGACGACTTTACCCGCAAGTTTTTGGCGGAGAAGGGGATCACCCTTGCGGACGACGGGGAGGCGCCGGGAGACCCTTACACTATGATGAAGCAGAAGGAGCGCGACCACTTCTTCGCGAAGCAGCGCAAGCCGGACGAGGCCTCGCTCACCTTCTTCTCCCGCGGAACCCTGAGCAAGAAGATGCTCGAGAACGACAGGAAGGTGCTGAGGTTCTACTGCGTGTGGGAGGAGGACGCAATTTACGGCAACGAGAAGAGGCAGTCCATCATCCACTACTACCTGTCCGACGACACGATCGAGGTCTTGGAGGTCAACGACAGAAACTCCGGGAGGGACTCTTTCCCGCTGCTTCTGAGGAGGATGAAGCTCACTAAGGGCGAGGCCATGGTCCCCTCGGACTTCTTCAGGGACCCAAAGGAGGAGAAGTACATCAACTTCACCGACCTCAAGATCGGGGCCACGATCCCCGTGTATGGCAAGGACCTGCTGATGTACGACTGCGACGAGTTCACAAGAGACTTCTATGTGAACAAGCTCGGCCTGCCTGAGGAGTCGCTCGCGAAGATTGACGTCTTCCCAAAGAAGGAGGTTGTCCGCGTGCAGCCCAAGCTGATGAAGCACGCTTTCTCCATCGGCAGCGACGAGGAGGCCCTGCAGGCTCAGAAGTCCCTGGTCCTCAAGCCCCTCAAGAAGGACATGAAGAAGTTCGTGATGAACGACGGAAAGCTGCTGAGGTATGTCGCCAAGCTCGTGAACACTGAGGAGTTCCCGCTGAAGAGCAGGTACGACGCCGAGAGGGAGTTTGTGATCACCTACTACCTGGTGGACGACACCATCTTGATCTTCGAGCCCCCCCAGAGGAACTCCGGCATCGTAGGGGGCAAGTTCCTGGAGAGGCAAAAAGTGAAGAGCCCGGACAACAAGCTCTACGTGAAGCAGGACCTCACCGTGGGGAGCCACATCATCGTGTACTGCAGGGCCTTCCAGATTGTCTCGGCGGACGAGTACACGCTTAGCTACATGGAGGAGCACAAGTTCGCGGAGTGCGACTATGACTTGATCACCTCTAGGCTGAGAGGGTTCATCCAGGGCGAGAAGCTCGATGAGCTGAAGACGCTGTTGATTCAGGAGGATGGTGAGGGGGTGGGATCTGTCTCCTCCGCTACGTTGGTGGACCTCGTCGGCAAGATCGGCGGCTCCCTGAGCCCCCAGGAGGCCATCACGATCTGCAGGAGGCTGAACAACTCCGTGGACAGCGTCGACACCGCGGCGTTTTTGGACTCGGTGTCGTCCTGAGCCCAAAGGATTGTATTAGGGATGCCGGTGCCAATGAACCGAGTCGTTTCCCCACTTTCCACAAATGCAGAGCGAGTGTATCATCAGCAGTGTACTAAAGTCAATAATTAGAGACCTTTTTATCATCTTACAAGTCGAAGGCCGCGAGCACCAGCCCCCTGTCGAACCTGAACTGCAGCAGAGACCCCTTCCTGCCGCCGGGAGACGCCCCTCCCTCGCTCGCCTTTCCACCCTGCTCCTTCTTCTTTTGCCGCGGCAACGTGTCCTTCTCGGAGGCTGCGGGCGGCGCCTTGGACGCGGCGGTGGGTTTCCTCTTCAGCACCACGAGCTTCGCCTTCTGTTTCTTCTTCTGCTTTTGCCTCTTGATCCAGGCCTTGAGCGGCTTGACGTACATCCACACCTGCCAGAACTTGAACTTGCCGTCGTCCTCGGTGATCACCCCTGCCCCCTCGGCCTTGTACTTCGTCGGCAGTTCGCTGATCGGCATCCAGGCATAGTTCCCGACCTCCCCCCTCATCTTCGGCGCAAAGAGGGTCTGCCTGTCCACCCCGGCCACAAAGTACATCTTCCTGCGCTGTCCTCCGACCTCGAGCTCCACAGAGTTCTCCTCGGAGATCATGCCCGAAATGTCCAAGCTCGTCTCCTCCCTCACCTCCCTCACCGCGCAGTCGATGTCCGCCTCGTCCTGGTCGACCTTGCCCTTGGGAAACCCCAGCTCGCCGAGTTCTTCACCCCCCGGAGGAGCAGACAGTGCTCCATCTCTTGGTCCAAGATGATCGCCCCCATGACGGGCACGAGGGACTTGTAGGCGTTGAACTGCGCCAAAATGTCCGCCACCTGGGCCTTGTAGGGCTTGAGCACCGAAAAGGTCGTAAACAGCGTCTTGACGAAGTCCTTGAGCGAAAAGCTACGGAGCTGGGTGTTCTCTGGCCTCACGTGGTCCTCGTAGAACCAGTGGGCCTGCTCGACCTGGAACAGAAGCCTCTCCCACGATCGAAGCTCCTCCTCGGGGCAGTTCAGCACGAACCGCATGCACAGGTCGTCCAGGACCTCCTTCCCCGGGTTCACCATGGCGTCAAGCAAAGTTCAAAAAGACAAAAGTTCCCTCCAGTTGATATTCTGATCCCCTACCCAACCAGCGGGCTCCGTGGCGTGGAGACCTCGATCCCGGCTCTTCTTGGACGCGCCCGTCCACCCCGTCCACGCCCTCGTCGAGCTCGAGGACTCCCGGCCCTTATGCACTCCCGGCCCGCCCGGCTCCTTCTCTGCCGAGGCAGCCTCGCTCGCTCGCTCCCGATCTTTCCGTTTCGAAATGTTAGGAGGAATTCCAAACTCGCTCAGGGAGGTGGACTAGGGCAACGCTGCGCGGAGGGGTGGAGCAAACAAAAAAAACAAGGAGCAATGGCGCCTCCAAGCGTATCTGTGGAACCATGGCTTAGGACCATCAAGAGGGAGCTCAGGGTGACGTAAGTATGACAGCCAACATAAAGCATCTTTCGTGACGGACGTGACGCCGCCGCGTTGTGTCCAAGAACTGCGGGCCCAAAACCGCCGCTGTCCCTCCTGACCTTGCGGTGGTCGGTCGGGGAGGGGGGGGGAGGCTCCGGACTCGGGCGCCCTTCCCGTTGGGGACCGAACCTCAAATGGGACGGAGACGAGCGGCACGGGTCTTAGCACCGCGTGACGGGAGTCAGGCTGCGCGGAAGGTCTCTCGCACCTCGACACGAAGTCTGCGCGACCGCAGGCCCGCCGCGACTCGCATTCCGCCGCCCCCCCTCCCAGCCAAACGCTTTTACGTCGTCGAGTCGCGGACCTTCTGACTGGCGGATCTGCTCTCGCTCTCGCTCTCGCTTCTTTTGCTCTTCACCCGCAGCTGGCCCTTCATGGTCGGCTTTGCCGTCACCGGGGCTCTTTTCACGAGCATCGCGCTGAGCGTCACCGAGGACGACGTCAAGAAGTCGAGTAAGTCGAAGGCCCCTGCCGCCGAGGCGAACGAACCCGGATCCCGTTTCCGCCTCCTTCTCTCCAACTCTCGCACTCCCGGTCGGGTTGGCTGACCGCGCGTCCTTTCTATCCCCCCCGTGGAACCACAGAGTACAGGAACCCTGGCGCCCACTAATTGGCCGCCGCGGAGAGCTTATCGATCGAGGGCGCGAATTCTTCGAGAAGGAGACCCGCCCTCTCCCGCTCTTGGCGAGAACAACCTTACAACCTTATTATTTGGTTTTAGAAGAGCCCATCTTTTTGTTCTGCCCCTACACTCGTGCCTTCCCTATCCTCCTGAGTCGTGGGTGGTGTTGCGTTTCGTTTCGCCCCCCCCCCCCCTTTCCCCCCAACGCAACAACCCCCCCCCCACGGCCTCCTTTTTCCCCCCCCCCCCCCCCCCCCCTCGCGGTTCCGGGC
>Ga0160423_10001961_pt1 | contig 17224 bp, 13 predicted proteins | sample CRUFie14St8metaG_FD_108191 | JGI IMG/M metagenome (GOLD analysis project Ga0160423, IMG submission 108191) | Marine microbial communities from the Costa Rica Dome - CRUD Field 142mm St8 metaG | ecosystem: Environmental > Aquatic > Marine > Oceanic > Photic zone | place: Costa Rica: the Eastern... | reverse complement strand
CCGCACACAGCCCATACGACCAACCCGGTGCCCTGCACGCTTGTGGGCGCAGCCAGTGGGGTCAGCATTGCCGACGGGCGACTGGCAGATCTTGCTCCCAGCCTTCTGGCCATGCTCGATATCGAACAGCCTGCCGAGATGACGGGCACCCGCCTGCAACAGATCACATAGGAAAGGCGCGCTGTAGAACCCGCTTTGCCTTAAGGCAGGCAATAGCGGCCGCAATCATTGCATTACGCTGTCAGGCTATTACATTATCGATACACCGACACACCGCGCACGAACGGACATCACATGGGCAATTTGGGTAATCTCGGCCGGATCCGGCTTTGGCATGTCGCTTTCTTCTGCGGCGCATTGTTCTGTGCCGGACTGTTCATTCCAACACTGACAACCGCAACCGCGCAGAGCAGCTCGAAGGAAGACACCTATCGTCAGCTGGGCCTGTTTGGCGACATCTTTCAGCGTGTGCGCGAAAGCTATGTCGACGAGATCGACGATAGCGACCTTATCGAAGCTGCCATTACCGGCATGCTGACTTCGCTTGATCCACATTCGACTTTCCTCAACACCGAGAATTTTTCGGAAATGCAGGAACAGACAAAAGGCCGCTTTGGGGGGTTGGGCGTCGAGATCACCATGGAACAGGGCATGGTCAAGGTTGTCTCGCCTATCGATGACACACCAGCGGCCAGTGCCGGCCTGCAACCGGAGGACTATCTGATTGCGGTTGATGATGAGTCCATCATTGGCATGCAATTATCCGAAGCCGTCGATAAATTGCGTGGCCAGGTTGGATCAAAGGTAAAGATCAAGGTCCAGCGCGGTCAGGCAGAGCCGTTTGATGTCACCATCATTCGCGATTTCATCAAAATCCGCTCGGTGCGGTCGGAACTGTTCGATGGCATCGGTTATGTCCGTATCACCACATTTTCCGAACAGACCACGCCTGGCCTCATGGAAGCAGTGGATGACTTCTTCAAGACAGAAGGTGATGCGCTGAAGGGGATTGTTCTCGATCTGCGCAACAACCCTGGCGGATTGCTGACCGAGGCCGTTTCGGTGAGCGATGCGTTTCTGGAACAAGGCGAAATCGTTTCGACACGCGGGCGCAATGCCAAGGATGGATCGCATATCTATGCAAAGCCCGGTGACATTGCGCGCGGCCTGCCAATGGTGATCCTGATCAATTCAGGATCGGCGTCAGCTTCAGAGATTGTGGCCGGCGCATTAAAGGACCATGGTCGCGCAATTATTTTGGGAACGCGGTCCTTTGGAAAGGGATCAGTGCAGTCTGTCATTCCGATTTCCAACAGTTCTGCCATTCGCCTGACGACGGCACGCTATTACACCCCGTCAGGCATTTCGATTCAGGCCCGCGGCATTGTCCCCGATATAGAGGTGGCGCTCGCCCGCATCGAAGCCGTTGAAGGCGGCATCGTGCGCGAAGAAGATCTGCGTGGTGCCCTTGATGGCAGTGATGAGGCCGACAGCGATGCGGCGCAGAATGACAATGCGGATGAAACGGCGGATGAAGCAGCTGAGGAAGCGCCAGACGCGGCAACAGATGATGACGCAGCCGAAGCACCGGTCAGACAGGATGAAATCGATTACCAGCTGGCACGCGCACTCGACTTGATCCGCGGTGTGGCGATCTTTGGAAACCTGAAGCCCGCATCATGACAGCGCCTGAAATTCCTTATGAAGACCGGCCATACCGGCCGTGCGTCGGCATTTTTCTGCTGAATGCAGACAATTTGGTATTTGCCGGCCAGCGTCTGGATAATCGCGCCGAAGCCTGGCAGATGCCGCAGGGCGGTATTGATCATGGCGAAAGCGTCCATGACGCCTGCTTGCGTGAAATGCAGGAGGAAATCGGCACCAACGCCGCCACGATGCTCAAAGAGCATCATGACTGGCTGTATTACGATATCCCGCAGCCTCTCGCGGACAGGCTCTGGCACGGGCAGTATCGTGGTCAGCGGCAGAAATGGGTGGCCCTGCGCTTTAACGGTGTCGACGCCGATATCAACATCAACACCGCCGAGCCCGAGTTCGGCGCATGGAAATGGGTCGTGCCAAACGAGCTGATCGATATGGCTGTGCCCTTCAAACGCGATGTCTATCGCGATGTCATGAAGAGCTTCGGCACATTGCTCGACAGCTGACGTCTGATATCTTTGGCCTGTCACAAAAAAGCCCGGCATCTGCCGGGCCATTTATTGTGTAATCTTGAAAGCGCTGGACGTGTCAGAGCGCGGCCAAAACCGCATTCAGAAACTCTGCCTCGCTGCCGCTGGCTGCATCAGCGCGTGCCTTTATGTCGTCCCGATCAGCGGTTGCAAGATTCTCCGCTCGCTCGGTCAGGATGGTAACGCTTTCACCCGAAACATCGGCAAGGCCGCCATCAATCATGAACCGATCAGTCACCTTGCCGTTTTCATGCACCTCGACGATGCCACGCACAAGGTCAGACAAGAGGGGCGCATGACGCGGCATGGCGCCAAACAGACCCTCGGCGCCCGGGGCAACCACCATTTCAGCTGCCTTCTGCACCATGATGTTGGCCGGTGTGACCAGTTCGAGCTGCGTTGTTTCGGCCATCTAGCCCTACTCCTTTTGACAGGGGAGCCCGCTTATGCGGCTTCCTGTGTCATCTTCTTGCCCTTTTCGATGGCTTCTTCGATGGTGCCAACCATGTAGAAGGCCGCCTCGGGCAGATGATCATAGTCACCATTGATGATACCGGCGAAACCTTCGATCGTGTCCTCAAGGCCGACCAGCTTGCCCGGCGAGCCGGTAAATACCTCGGCAACGTGGAACGGCTGAGACAGGAAACGCTGGATCTTGCGCGCACGCGCCACGGTCAGCTTGTCTTCTTCTGACAGTTCATCCATGCCAAGGATGGCGATGATGTCCTGCAGCGACTTGTACTGCTGAAGCACTTCCTGAACACTCCGCGCAATCTCATAATGGCGGTCACCGACAATACGCGGGTCAAGCATCCGTGAGGATGAATCCAGCGGATCAACCGCGGGATAGATGCCCAGCTCGGCAATCTGGCGTGACAGAACAGTTGTGGCGTCAAGGTGCGCAAATGATGCGGCCGGCGCCGGGTCTGTCAGGTCATCGGCAGGGACGTAAATCGCTTGCACCGAGGTAATGGACCCCTTGGTTGTGGTGGTGATGCGTTCCTGCAGCGCGCCCATATCGGTTGCCAGTGTCGGCTGGTAACCCACAGCCGAAGGAATACGGCCAAGCAGCGCCGACACTTCCGAGCCAGCCTGTGTAAAGCGGAAGATGTTATCTACGAAGAACAGCACGTCCTGGCCTTCCTCATCGCGGAAATATTCCGCCAGGGTCAGACCTGTCAGCGCGACGCGCGAACGGGCACCTGGCGGCTCGTTCATCTGGCCGTAAACCAGTGCCGCTTTGGAACCTTCACCATCCGTCCTGATAACGCCTGATTCTACCATCTCATGGTAGAGGTCATTGCCTTCACGGGTACGCTCACCAACACCGGCGAATACCGAGTAACCACCATGTGCCTTGGCGACGTTGTTGATCAGTTCCATGATCAGGACGGTCTTACCAACACCAGCACCACCGAACAGGCCGATCTTGCCGCCCTTCGCATATGGCGCGAGAAGGTCAACAACCTTGATACCCGTTACAAGAATTTCAGCTTCCGTGGACTGATCGACATATTCGGGCGCCGGACGGTGGATCGGATACTGCTTCTTTGATTTGACGGGCTTGCCTTCATCAACAGGCTCGCCAATCACATTCAGGATACGGCCCAGCGTTTCCGGCCCAACAGGAACCGTGATCGGGGCGCCCGTATCAGAGGCGTCAGCGCCGCGGACAAGGCCCTCGGTGGAGTCCATGGCAATTGTGCGAACAGCTGATTCACCAAGATGCTGCGCAACTTCCAGAACGAGCCTCTGGCCGTTGTTATCGACCTCGAGGGCGTTCTGAATAGCCGGAAGGTGGCCGTCAAACTCGACATCGACAACAGCGCCGATGACCTGACTGATTTTGCCAATATTGTTCGCCATTTTGTCCTACTCCGCGATTAATGCTGTTATCCGGTTACACCGCTTCGGCTCCGGAGATGATTTCGATCAGTTCCTTGGTGATCGTAGCCTGACGGGTCCGGTTATAAACCAGCGTCAGCCTGTCGATCAGTTCGCCCGCATTGCGGGTAGCATTATCCATTGCGGTCATCCGCGCCGCAAGTTCAGCGGCAGATGATTCCAGAAGAGCGCTGTATATCTGTGTCGAGATATTGCGCGGAAGCACCACCGCCAGAAGTTCGTCTTCCTCTGGCTCATATTCATAGGAAACACCAAGGCCGGTGTCTTCCTCTGCATCCGCATCAACCTCGGCAGGGATCAGCCGCTTCAGCGTGACTTCCTGTGAAATGGCTGACTTGAACTTGTTGAAGATCACGGTCACGACGTCAAAGTCGCCATTTTCGAAACCGGTACGGATGGTTTCGCCGATAGAAGCGGCATCGGCATAAGATACCGCTGTGCCCTGAATCCCCTCAAGGCTGTCCAGATACAAATCACCAAGCTCACGACGCAACGCATCCGCTGATTTGCGCCCTACCATCAACAGCTTGACGGTTTTGCCCTCACCCTGAAGGCGTGCGACCTCGGTGCGGGTCTGACGCGTGATTGATCCGTTGAATCCGCCACACAAACCACGATCAGCAGACATGATGACCATAAGATGTGTCTTGTCATTGCCATTGCCGACAAGCAGGGCCGGCGCCGCAGACGGGTCGGCCTTCATTGCAAGGCTATTGATGATCTGCTGCATGCGGTTCGTGTAGGGACGGCCCTTTTCAGCCGATTCCTGCGCCCGACGCAGCTTTGCCGCCGCGACCATTTTCATGGCCGAGGTGATCTTCTGGGTCGACTTCACGCTGTTAATGCGTGTTTTCAGATCCTTCAACGATGGCATGCGTCAGACTCCATTTACCGGCGCAGGAAGTTAGCGGTCACCCTGTAACCGGCAGGCCTATGCAAAGCTCTTGGCAAACGCCTCGATTGCCGCCTTCAGATCGGCTTCGGTCTCGTCAGACAGCTTCTGCTCGTCGCGAATTGTGTCGAGCACCGATGCTGAAGCGCTGCGAAGATGTTCCAGAAGGCCTGCTTCAAACCGGCCGACGTCACCAACTTCGATCGCATCGAGATAGCCATTCACGCCGGCATAAATCACGGCCACCTGCTCCTCGACTTTCATCGGGCTGTATTGTGGCTGCTTCAAAAGCTCTGTCAGGCGCGCGCCACGTTCCAGAAGGGCGCGGGTTGAAGCATCCATGTCCGAGGCAAACTGGGCAAAGGCCGCCATCTCGCGATACTGTGCCAGCTCCAGCTTTACCGAACCGGCAACCTGCTTCATTGCCTTGATCTGCGCGGCAGATCCCACACGGCTGACCGACAGGCCGACATTCACGGCCGGGCGGATACCCTTGTAGAAAAGTTCAGTCTCAAGGAAGATCTGGCCATCTGTGATCGAAATCACATTTGTCGGGATATAGGCAGACACGTCACCTGCCTGGGTCTCAATCACCGGCAGCGCCGTCAGCGATCCCGAACCATTATCCTCATTCATCTTCGCCGCACGCTCGAGAAGGCGTGAGTGCAGATAGAAAACGTCACCCGGATAGGCTTCACGGCCGGGCGGACGACGCAGCAACAGGCTCATCTGGCGATAGGCCACAGCCTGCTTTGACAGATCGTCATAAACCACCAGCGCGTGCATGCCGTTATCGCGGAAATATTCGCCCATGGCGCAGGCTGTATATGGCGCCAAGAACTGCATTGGTGCCGGGTCGGATGCTGTGGCGGCCACAACAATCGAATATTCCAGCGCGCCCTGCTCTTCGAGCGAACGTACGATCTGTGCAACCGTTGAACGCTTCTGGCCAACGGCAACATAGATGCAGAACAGTTTTTTGCCATCATCATCACCCGCAGCCGCATTGACCGGCTTCTGGTTGATGAAGGTGTCAACCGCGATGGCGGTCTTGCCTGTCTGACGGTCACCAATGATCAGCTCGCGCTGGCCACGGCCAACCGGGATCAGGCTGTCAATCGCCTTAAGGCCGGTCTGCATCGGCTCATGCACTGATTTGCGCGGCATAATGCCGGGGGCTTTCACCTCGACCCGGCTACGCTTAACTTTTTTCAGCGGTCCCTTGCCATCGATCGGATTGCCCAGCGCATCAACAACGCGGCCAAGCAGGCCCATGCCGACCGGGGTATCAACGATGGCCGCCGTCCGGCGCACAACGTCGCCTTCCTTGATGGCGCGGTCATCGCCAAAAATCACGATACCGACATTGTCTGCTTCAAGGTTCAGCGCCATGCCTTTAACGCCGCCTTCGAATTCCACCATCTCACCGGCCTGCACTTCGTCCAGACCGTGGACACGCGCGATACCGTCGCCAACAGACAGCACCCGTCCTACTTCGGCGACTTCGGCGTCACTGCCGAAATTTGCGATCTGTTCCTTGAGGATTGCTGAGATTTCAGCCGCACGAATATCCATCACGCCATACCCTTCATAGCTGTTTCAAGCCGGTTAAGTTTTGTCCTGATCGAGGTATCGATCATCCGTGACCCGATGCGCACCACCAGGCCCCCGATCAGTGACGGGTCTACACGCATCGAAAGCGAGAGCTTGTCACTGCCGGCAAGTTTGGAAACCGCCTGTTCGACGCGTGCCCGGCGGGCATCATCCATCTCTACGGCGGAAATCACTTCTGCCGAAACCTCGCCACGACGGCGCGCATGTTCGGCAAGAAATGCAGAAATAATTCTTGAGAGGGCGTGCAAACGCCCGTTAGACGCCACCGTGCCGACAAACTTGACGGTCAGCGTATCAGCGCCACCCTTTTCAAGAACGGCTGTTACAGCCTTGGTCTGCTCGGCCCATGTGATGGCTGGCGATTCAACCAGCATACGCATGTCCTGGTTGGCGGAAACAAGTTCGGCAACGCCGTTCATATCCTTCACGACGGCATCAATTTTGCCTGATTCCTCGGCCAGTGCGTACAGCGCACCGGCATAACGGCCGGCAAGACCTTTAGCGCTAGAACTCAACGACGTGCCCTCATCAACAGGAATAAAAATTGGGTAACTCATCTGGCACCGATGCATGGCGGCAGCTGACCATTTGCGTCGGCTTGGTGGCTATCATACCCGTGCGGGAAAGGCAAGCACCGAAGGCCGCTAAAATGCCGCGACAAGAGGGTTGGTTTCCCCACGCGTTACAGGAAATTGTAGGGATCAATATCAATCTGCAGCCGCACGCCGGACGGCAAATAAACGGATTCTATCCACCCATTTATAACTGCTTGTATATCAATGTTTTTTTCTGCCTGTACCAAGGCGCGTGCACGATGCTGCCCGCGCAGGAACGCCAGCGGGGCCAGATTCGGCCCAAAAATGCCCACACCGTTAAACTGCGGGCGGCATAATTCCAGCTGGCGTATGGCGTCACGCAAGCGCGCCTCATCCCGCGCCGAGATCAATAGCGCCGCCAGCCGCGAATAGGGTGGCATTGCCGCAAGCCGGCGCGCCTCGGATTCGCTTTTCAGAAAGGCGTCCCGATTGCCCGACAACAATGCCTGCATAACCGCATTGTCGGCATCAACTGTTTGCAGCATTGCCAATCCGGGCTGTTCGGCACGACCAGCACGCCCGGCGACCTGTGCCAGCATCTGAAAACTGCGTTCGGCAGCCCGCAGGTCCCCCCCGGCAAGCCCCAGATCGGCATCGACAATGCCGACAAAGGTCAGGTTTGGAAAATGATGACCCTTGGCCACCATCTGTGTGCCGATAATGATGTCAACCTCGCCCGCCATGACCGATGACACAAATGTCTCGGCGCTGCCAGGTGAGGCCACAGTGTCACTGGAAAACACGCCGAAACGCGCCTCGGGAAACCGTTGCAGCACCTCTTCGGCAAGACGCTCCACCCCGGGCCCGCAGGCCTGCATGCTGTCTTCCTCGCCACATTGGCTGCAATCCCGGCTGGGGCGCGCCTCGAACCCGCAATGGTGACAGCGCATCCTGCCGGCCAGCCGGTGCATCACCATCCAGCTATCGCAATTGGGGCAGGTCAGCTTGTGACCGCAGCTGCCGCATAATGTCAGCGGCGCATAGCCCCGCCGGTTCAGGAATAACAGCGATTGTTCACCCCGTTCCAGCCTGTCAGTCAGGGCCGCAACCAGCGGAGGCGCCAACCAGCGGCCACGCTCCGGCGGGGTACGACGCATATCGACCGCCGTGATTTCGGGCAGGGTTGCCTTGCCAACCCGGCTTGGCAGCACCACCCGCCTGTACCGCGGCGGGTCGCCCACCATGCCCGCATTGACCCAGCTTTCCAGCGAAGGCGTCGCCGATGCCAGAATGACCGGACAGGATTCAAGCCGGGCCCGCAGCACCGCCATGTCGCGGGCCTGATAGATTACCTTGTCTTCCTGCTTATAGGCATGCTCATGCTCTTCATCGACGACGATCAGCCCCAGATCGGCAAAGGGCAGGAACAGGGCAGACCGCGCGCCAACAACAACCGATGCCTCACCGCTCAGCGCAAAGCGCCACAACTTGCGCTTTTCGCCCGCACCAACATCCGAATGCCATTCCTGCGGCATAACCCCGAACCGTTCGGCGAATCGTGCCTTCCAGGCGGCAGACAGGGCAATTTCCGGAAGCAGTATCAATACCTGGCGGCCGGCATCCAGCACGCGCTGGACCGCATCGAAATACACCTCGGTCTTGCCGGATCCGGTGACACCATCCAGCAGAAAGGGCATGAAGCCCCCTTCAAGCGTTTCCGCAATGGCGGCGGCAGCAACCTGCTGGTCATCCGTCAAGGCAGGCCCTTGCAGCCGGCCCGGGCGGGGCGGGGGCTGATCACTTGCCACAAGGATAGATTCGAGGCTGCCAGCGCGTTCCATGCCGCCAATCACGCCGGCGCTGACACCCGCCTCGCGCTGCAATAGCGGCGACGGCATCGCACCAGCCGCATCCAGCACGGCCGCAACTCGCTGGCGCGCGGTTGTCAGCTTTTCGCCTTCTGGTGGCTGTGCCGGGCGCCGATACAGCTTTTGCTGCGGTGGCGGCAGCAACGCTTTCGGCTGACTGAGCGCCATTTTTGCCACGCTGCCAATTGGCGCCATCGTCCAGGCTGTGACACGTTCGATAAACTGGACAAAGGCGTCAGACACAGGTGGTAGGGGCGCGCAGCGGATCACGGCCTTCAGTGATTCGCGTGCCGTGTTCCTGTCACCAGGCCCCAGGACAATGCCGTTCAGCTGCCTTGGCCCGAAAGGCACGGTGACGATGGTACCGCGGTCCAGCGGGCCAAAGCCGCCGGTTACATAATCGAAGGCCCGATCTACCGGCACACCAACGGCCACCCGTACCACCTGATCGCCTGGCGCAGCCGCCAAGGCGTCATCCGCGCTGTCATGGTCATCCAGCGATCCGTTTCTGAATGTCTGGCCGCGTTGCGTCACCTGTTTTCTTGCCCTGAAATCTGTTGCTGTTTCCCTCCGGCCTGCATGTCCGGTCGGGGTATGGTGGATTTGCCCGTCGGCATCGGATAGACTGCGCCGGTCGGGGGCCCCGACATGAAACCTACACCGGAGAGCGGACTTCCCGACATGAAAATTTTTCTCGACAGCGCTGATATCGACGAAATTCAGGCGCATATTGCCAGCGGTTTTGTAGATGGTGTGACCACCAACCCGTCACTGATTGCCAAATCTGGCCGAAACATCCTCGAAACCATCAGTGCGATCTGTGAAATGGTGGATGGTCCGGTCAGTGCAGAAGTGGCGGCAACGGACTTTGAAACGATGCTCGCCGAGGGGCGCAAGCTCGCAGGCCTTGCGCCGAATGTGACCGTGAAGGTGCCGCTGACCGAGGCGGGTTTGCAAACATGCCGCGCGCTCAGTGATGCCGGCACGCAAGTGAATGTCACGCTCTGCTTTACGGCCGGGCAGGCGATGTTGGCCGCAAAGGCTGGCGCGTCCTTTATCTCACCCTTTGTTGGACGGCTTGATGATATCGGGCAGGATGGCATGGGGCTGATCGAGGAGATCTGCACCATATATGACCAGTTTGCCTTTGATACCGAGGTGCTTGTCGCATCGGTGCGCAGTACCCAGCATTTTGTCGATGCCGCACTTCTGGGTGCTGATGTGGTCACCTTGCCACCAAAAATACTGACAGCGCTCTACAAGCACCCGCTTACCGACAAGGGGCTGGATGCCTTTATCAGTGACTGGAAGGGCACCGGCCAATCGATTCTCTAGGCCGGAATAGTCCCCAGTCCCGGGAGACGGAATGACAGCAGTGCCCACCACGGCAGCCGGCGGCACAGCCGCCGCGCCACACCACAGAAACCGGCAGGCATGGCTTGACTGGCTGGGCACTGAACGCCGCTATGGTGACAACACGCTGGCTGCCTATGCTGGCGATCTGGACGACTATACCGCGTTTCTGCAAGGTATGAATGACACCGGCGACATGACGCCGAGCAGACATGCCTTTCGCGGCTGGCTGGCTGATATGGCAGCCCGCAACCTCGCCAAGACAACCATCGCCAGACGCGTATCAGCCCTGCGCAGCTTTTACCGTTTCTGCGGACGTACCGGACTGATCGACGTGCCTGACCTTGGCTGGCTGCGCGCGCCGAAGACGCCAAGATCCGTGCCAAAACCGGTATCCGAGGAAGAGGCGCGTGCCATGATGCAGGCCATTTTTGCGCGGCGCGGTGATGACTGGACAAAGAAACGCGATTTTGCGCTTTTGATGCTGCTATATGGCGGCGGGCTGCGTATTTCCGAAGCGTTGGCGATGACCCGTGCAACTGTGCCGCTTGACAGCTGGATGCGCGTTGCCGGCAAGGGAGGCAAGATTCGCGAGGTCCCTGTGCTGGGCGCGGTGGCAGAAGCTGTGGCAGATTATAACGCCGCCTGCCCTTTTGATGACGGACCCGCCAGCGCGCTGTTTGTCAGCACGCGCGGCAAACCGATGGGGCCGCGCGCCGCACAGCGGCTGGTCGAAGGATTGCGTAGTGAACTCAACCTGCCGGCGCATGTGACGCCGCATGCGCTGCGCCATGCCTTTGCTACACATCTTCTCGGGAATGGTGCAGACTTGCGCGCAATCCAGGAACTGCTCGGCCATGCCAGCCTGTCCACCACACAGCGCTATACCAGCGTCGACGAGGCGCATCTTGTACAGCTGCATCGGGAAACGCATCCGCGGGCGCGTTAGCGGCCGCGGGGTCCAGGCTGACGGACGGACACCATCTGGCGCGCGCTACATATGAATGGCGCGACCATCAACGGCAAGTGCAGCTTCCTTGACCGCCTCATTCAAAGTCGGATGGCCATGACAGGTGCGGGCAATATCCTCAGAAGACGCGCCAAAGACCATGGCCGTGGCACATTCATGAATAATGGTGCCTGCCTCATGCCCGATAATATGTACACCGAGAACACGATCGGTTTCCGCGCAGGCGAGAATTTTCACAAAGCCCTCAGGATGGCCGGAGGCACGTGCGCGGCTGTTTGCCGAAAAGGAAAAGCTGCCCTTCTTATAGGCTGTTCCGTCTGCCTTCAGCATCTCCTCGCTCTTGCCAAGGGTAGCCACTTCAGGTGCGGTATAGACAATGCCGGGCACCAGATCGTAATCAACATGGCCCGCCTGGCCGGCCATCATCTCGACCGCGGCAACGCCATCTTCCTCGGCCTTATGTGCCAGCATCGGACCATCAATCACATCCCCAATGGCATAGATATCCTCAACCGACGTTTCAAACCGTGAATCAACACGGATACGGCCACGATCACTCAGAGCCACCCCGACATCATCCAGCCCCAGGGATTCAGTGGCAGGATGACGGCCAACCGCGACTAGCGCGATATCAGCCTTGATCGTTTCCGCATCACCGCCACCTGCCGGTTCCACCGTCAGCGTCACGCCCGACTTCGACGTCTTGGCCGCCTTCACTGCTGTCTTCAGACGGAAGGACAAGCCCTGCTTTTTCGCCATGGCCATGAATTTCTTGGCAATCTCGTCATCCATGCCCGGCAGAATGCGCGGCAGAAACTCTATCACCTCAACCTCGGCACCAAGACGTGCCCACACAGTGCCAAGTTCAAGCCCAATATAGCCGGCCCCGATCACCACCATCTTCTTTGGCACACGCGACAGTGCCAGCGCGCCTGTCGAGCTGACAATGCGGGTCTCATCAATCTCGATTCCCGGCAAGCTGGACGCATGACTTCCGGATGCGATGAGGATCTTTTCGGCCACATAGTCACCGGCATCAGCACCATCACTGACATGCACCTTTCCGGGCGCAGTGATCCGCGCTGCCCCATGAAGACGCGTCACTTTGTTTTTCTTGAACAGGAAATCAATGCCTGTTGTCAGGCCGGTAACGATCTCGTCCTTGCCTGCCATCATGACATCCAGGTCCAGCTTGACCGCACCAAGATTGACCCCCAGCGCCGCCAGCTTGCCCCCTGCCGCATTGGCATAATGCTCTGAGGCATTCAGCAACGCCTTTGACGGGATACAGCCGACATTGAGACAGGTGCCGCCAAGGGTATCGCGCTTTTCGACACAGGCCACCTTCATGCCAAGTTGCGCGGCACGGATCGCCGCAACATAGCCACCCGGCCCGGCACCAATCACAATCAGGTCAAAGCTGGTTTCGCTCATTTCAGTTCCCCCATGTTCGCCATTCGCACCTGTTTCTGTGCGGTGGCAACAATATCAGACGCCTAACAGCAGCCGGCGCGGATCCTCGACCATCTCCTTGATACGGGCCAGAAACGATACGGCCTCGCGACCATCAATGATACGATGGTCATAAGACATGGCCAGATACATCATCGGTCTGATAACAATCGCGTCATCAACGACAACCGGCCGCTTTTCGATCTTGTGCATCCCCAAAATGCCACTTTGCGGCGGATTCAGAATCGGTGTCGACATCAATGATCCATAAACGCCACCATTCGAAATAGTGAATGTGCCGCCCGCCATCTCATCTGGCGTGATCTTGCCGTTCCGCGCGCGCGCGCCAAAATCACCGATGCGGGTTTCAATCTCGGCAAGACCCATATTGCCCGCGTCACGCACCACCGGCACAACCAGCCCCTGCGGCGTGCCAACAGCAACACCAATATTATAATAGTTCTTGTAGATGATGTCGGTGCCGTCGATTTCGGCATTCACCGCCGGAAATTCTCGCAGCGCATGGATTGCCGCAAGGACGAACATCCCCATAAAGCCAAGACGGATACCGTGCGCTGTCTCAAACTCCTGACGATAATCGCCACGCAGCGCCATCAATGCTGACATATCCACCTCGTTGAATGTGGTCAGCATTGCCGCATTGTTCTGCGCCGCCTTGAGACGTGCGGCAATCACCTGCCGCAATTTTGACATGGGCACCCGTTCCTCGCGTGCAGCATCTTCGGCGCGCGGTGTCTGGCGGGGTGCAGCGAAAACTGCCGGCGACTGAACCGTAGCGGCAGGGGCTGCAGCAGCTGCCGTTCCCCCTTTCATATGCGCCAGCACATCCGCCTTGGTGAGGCGGCCATCAACACCTGTACCTTTGATTGACGCGGGATTCAGGTTGTTTTCCTCGACAAGACGGCGCACTGCCGGCGACAGCATGATATCCCCTGACGGTGCCGCATCGGCAGGCATGGCAGCAGCCGGGGCCGCGGCGGGTGTCTCGGCGGGCACTTCGGCCGGGGCGGCAGCTGGCGCCTCTGTCTTTGCCGCGGATGTGGCTGCGGGCGCAGCACCCTCATTCAACATGGCAAGACCGGCACCAACCTCGACCGTGTCGCCTTCGGCAGCAAGGATTTCGCCAAGCGTGCCGGACGCGGGCGCTGGCACCTCGAGTGTCACCTTGTCTGTTTCAAGCTCGACCACAGGCTCGTCGGCCTTTACCGCATCGCCTGTTGTCTTGATCCAGCGTGCCACGGTTGCATCCGCCACCGATTCGCCCAGCGTTGGCACGGTAATCTCTATTGCCATTTCAGAAAGGCCCCCTCAGCCCGTCATTGGCGCCGCAACGCCATGGATATACATACTCTGCGTCTTCAAGCCTTCGCATCCGGCAGGTCCAGCGCCGCCGCGACAAGTGCCTGCTGTTCCCGGTTGTGGCGGGCCAGCGTGCCTGTTGCCGGTGATGCCGCTGCATCCCGTCCGGCATAGATCAACCGTTCCTGACGCGTGCCGGCTGCCTGCATGGCCTCTTCGACAAAATCGCGCACAAAGGTCCAGCCGCCCATATTGCGCGGTTCTTCCTGACACCAGACAAATGTGGCACCCGGCACCTGTGACAACGCCTCGGTCAGGGCCTTGCTCGGGAATGGATAGAGCTGTTCCAGCCGCAGGATTTCTACATCCCACAACCCGGCTTCATCGCGGGCTGCCGCCAGATCATAATAGACCTTGCCACTACACATCACGATCCGCTTGGCTTTGCCAGATTTCACCTTGCCACCGCGTTCATCCAACAACCGGTGGAATGTTGTCCCCGAAGCCATATCAGCCAGTGCGGAAACGCAGGCCTTATGGCGCAGAAGGGATTTCGGCGTCATGATCACCAGCGGCTTGCGGAAATCACGCCGCAGCTGGCGTCGCAGCACATGGAAGTAATTCGCCGGGGTCGTACAGTTCACAACCTGCATATTATCCTCGGCGCAGAGCTGCAGATAGCGTTCAAGACGCGCCGATGAATGTTCAGGACCCTGCCCCTCATAACCGTGCGGCAGCAACAGAACCAGCGCATTCATGCGCAGCCATTTCGCCTCACCGCACGAGATGAACTGGTCGATCACCACCTGCGCACCATTGGCAAAGTCACCAAACTGCGCCTCCCACATGACCAGTGCGTTTGGCTCGACCTGCGAGAAGCCATATTCAAAGCCCATCACCGATGCTTCTGACAATGGCGAGTCGATCACCTCGAACATCGCCTGATCCTCAGCCAGATGCGCCAGCGGGGCGTAGCGTTCTTCTGTCGCCTGATCAACAAGCACGGCATGACGCTGGCTGAAGGTGCCGCGGCAGCTGTCCTGACCGGACAGGCGAACCGGATCGCCCTCGAGAACGATCGAGCCAAAGGCAAGATGTTCCGCAGTGGCCCAGTCCAGCCCCTCACCCGCGGCAATCTTTTTGGCACGGGTGTCAATGATCCGCACAAGCTTGGAATTCAGTTTCATATGCGCCGGCACGCTGGTCATCTTGCTGCCGATGTCGCGCAGCTTGTCGATCTCCACGCCCGTCTCGCCGCGCCGTTCAACGCCGTGGGCGGTCCGCATGCCGGACCAGCTGCCTTCAAGCCAGTCCGCCTTGTTTGGGCGATAGCTTGTCCCTGCTTCAAATTCACTGTCCAGATAGGCGATACGATCATCAATGATCTGCTGCGCCTCTTCCGCAGTCAAAGTACCGTCTGCAACCAGCTTGTCAGCATAAAGCGCGCGCGTCGTCGGGTGGCTGGCGATGGTGTTGTACATCAGGGGCTGCGTGAACATCGGCTCGTCCCCTTCATTATGGCCAAAACGGCGATAGCAGAAGAAATCGAGAACCACGTCCGATCCAAAGGCCTGACGAAATTCAATCGCGATGCGCGACGCATGTACAACCGCCTCGGGGTCATCGCCATTCACATGGAAGATTGGCGCCATGACCATTTTCGCAACATCTGTCGGATAAGGCGACGAGCGCGAATAATGCGGGCTTGTGGTAAAGCCGATCTGGTTATTGACGATGATGTGAATGGTGCCGCCCGTGCGATAGCCGCGCAAGGCGGAAAAAGCAAAGGTTTCACCAACCACACCCTGGCCAGCAAAAGCAGCATCGCCATGCAGCAGGATCCCGACGACCTCCTTGCGGCCCTCATCATTGCGCTGATGTTGCTTGGCGCGAACACGCCCGATGACCACAGGATCAACAATCTCGAGATGGGATGGATTCGGCGACAGGCTGAGATGAACATTCACACCGTCAAATTCACGGTCTGATGACGCCCCCATATGATATTTCACATCCCCTGATCCCCCGGCATTTTCCGGATTTGCCGGATTGCCGAGAAATTCGGATATGATCGCCCGGAACGGCTTGCCAAAAACATTATGCAGAATGTTCAGGCGGCCACGATGCGCCATCCCGACAACGACTTCCTCGACACCCAGCTGGGTGCCGCGTTTCAGTACCTGCTCGATCGCAGGAATAATGGCCTCGGCACCATCCATGCCAAACCGCTTTGTGCCGGTATATTTCTTGTGCAGGTATTTCTCGAACTCTTCAGCATCGACCAGACGCTCATAAATGGCACGCTTGCCACGTTCGGTGAAATCCGTGCGGTTGCCGATGGCCTCGATCCGTTCCTGGATCCAGGCCTTCTGGGCCGGGTCCTGAATATGCATGAATTCGACACCGATGGTGCTGCAATAGGTCTTGCGCAGCAGATCGACGATTTCGCGCAGGCTCGCCGTTTCAAGACCGAGAACATAATTGATAAAGATCGGACGGTCCCAGTCCTCATCGGTAAACCCGTAGGTTGCCGGATCAAGTTCGGGATGCAGCGGCTTGTCCTCAAGTGACAGCGGGTCGAGCTGGGCAAGCAGATGGCCGCGGATGCGGTAAGCGCGGATCAGCATCACCGCGCGCAAGGAATCCAGCGTGGCCGCACGCATCGTTTTTGCATCGACCTGCTGGCTGCCACTATGGCCTTCGGCAACAGCCTTTACCGAACTGTCCGGGTCCACAGCACCGATGATACGGCTGCTGGTTTGCCCCCAGCTGGGGCGCGCCTCGCCATCAATATCGCCCAAGGCGTCAAGCTGGTTGAAATAGGCGGCCCAGCGACTGTCGACGGACCGAGGGTCCTGACGCCAGGCGGAATTCATTTCCGCAATGAAGGTGGCATTTGCCGCCGAGAGAAAGCTCAGGTCCAGTTCACTCTGTCCGGCGGATTCATCCCCGTCCGGCCGTTGCGCCGCATCATCCATCGAAACACCACCCCCCAATATCATATCGCCCGTTCACACAGGGCAGAGCCTGTGCTAGCCAAACCAGTCTAGACAGCCTTGGTCGTCTTTCAACCCGTCAGTTGGCCGCGGCAATGGCCCTTGTAACCGCGCTGCCAATATCTG
>Ga0160423_10001960_pt1 | contig 17225 bp, 14 predicted proteins | sample CRUFie14St8metaG_FD_108191 | JGI IMG/M metagenome (GOLD analysis project Ga0160423, IMG submission 108191) | Marine microbial communities from the Costa Rica Dome - CRUD Field 142mm St8 metaG | ecosystem: Environmental > Aquatic > Marine > Oceanic > Photic zone | place: Costa Rica: the Eastern... | reverse complement strand
TTGAGCCACACAATGCCTCCAAGGGCAGCCAAAATTTGGGGCAACACAATGAACATGTTGAACACCCCCATTCCGACGCCCATTTTCCGTGAGGGAACCGCCCCAGACAACATGGCATAGGGCATGCTCAAAATGCTTCCCCACGCGATCCCGATGCAAGCAAAGCTGGCATTCAACCACCCCGCCGTTTCTGGATTCCACCAAGACATCGATACAAAACCCAAGCCGCCAATGGCCAGGCTGACCAAGTGCGTCCAACGACGGTTCAACCCTCTGCGAGACGTCCATACGGACAACAACAGCGCAAAAGCCATGCTGCTCAGCCCATACATCCCCATGGCGCTGGACACGGCGTTGGCCGCTTGGTCGTATGCCAATCGTAGCACGTCATAATCTGCGGCCTCCTCTGCAGGCAGAGGCGCTTGGAAGACGGCCTCCGTCAACGCTGGCGTGGCAAAAGACCACATGGTGAAGAAGGCAAACCAGCTGAAGAACTGGACCACGCCCAGTTTGACCATGACCGATGGCATGCCCTTGATGAAGTCCAAAATTTCCGTCAACCCCGAGTCTTTGGCCTCTTCCTCCTCTCCTGCCCCCAACACTTCAGGGGGGTCTTCAGTCGTGGTGAACACAGTGACCAAAATGCTGGCCAAGAAGACGGCCGCACCAATGGCAAAAGACACATAGACACTTTGCGGCAATTCGCCTGCTCCCGCCTCGTTGGACACGCCCAACTGGGTCACGAACCAGGGCAAATTCGACGCAATCCACGTGCCAATGCCAATGATGAGGGTTTGCAACACAAATCCATAACTGCGCTGCGACTCCGGCAATTTGTCCGCAACCAGCGCTCGGAAAGGCTCCATGCTCACATTGATGCTGGCATCGAGGATCCACAAGAATCCTGCCGCCATCCAGAGTTCGCTGCTGTAAGGCACGAAAAACAACGCAACCGAACTGAGAATGGCCCCGATCAAAAAGAAGGGGCGACGCCTTCCCCACCGGGGATGCCACGTGTTGTCGCTGAGGTACCCGATGATGGGCTGCACCAAAAGCCCCGTCAACGGGGCGGCAATCCAAAGCATGGGAATCTCATCCTTGCTCGCACCAAGGGTTTGAAAAATGCGTGACATGTTCCCTCCTTGAAGGGCGAATCCAAATTGGATTCCAAGGAATCCAAAGCTCATGTTCCAGATTTCCCAGAACCCTAGTTTGCGCTTTTCCATGATCGACGTGGCAGGTGTTTGAGGTGCGAACCTAGATGGTTCGTGTGCAATATACACTAAGCATCGCCCCCACAAATTCATTGAAAAAAGAAAGCGCCGACTCTCGTCGGCGCTTCGCCTTCCTTCCGGAAGGATGCTGTCTATGCAATCGGATTAGAGATCCTCACATGCTTGACCGAAGGCAACCAAGAAGTCGAGCAAGTCGGCAGAACCGATCTCACCATCGCCGTTCGAATCAAATGGGCAAGCGCCCCCTGAGCAAGGCTCAAACACACATGATCCATCGTCGTTGTTGGCGTAAGGAACGTAGTTCTCCGCTGTGGCGTCCGTGCAACCGGAGAATATGCAAGAACCGTCTTCTGCCGTGTTCACCGCATCGTAGTTGTCCGCACCTGGGTACGTGCAACCCGTCGCCACACAAGATCCATCGTCGTTGTTGGCCTCAGGGTTGTAGTTCTCCGCGTTGGGGTTGGTGCAACCACTGATGATGCAAGAGCCGTCGTCGTTGTTGGCCGCAGGGTCGTAGTTGTCCGCAATGGGGTTGGTGCAGCCGCTGATGATGCAGGAGCCATCGTCGTTGGTGGCTGCAGGATCGTAGTTGTCCGCTGCAGGGTTGGTGCAACCGCTGATGATGCAAGAGCCATCGTCGTTGTTGGCCGCAGGATCGTAGTTGTCTGCTGCAGGGTTGGTGCAGCCGCTGATGATGCAGGAACCGTCGTCGAACAAGGCAGTTTCATCGTAGTTGTCTGCTGCAGGGTTGGTGCAACCAGAGCAAGAGCTATTGTCTCCACCGCACACACCACATGCGTCAAGCGACTGGCATGAACCGTCTTCTTCCGTGGCGTTGATGTTGAAGTTGCATGCCATGTTGTCGGTGCAACCGAGCACTTCCAATTCGTCGCACACGCCGTCGCCGTCGGTGTCGTTGATACATCCGTCGCAGTCGTAGAATTCAGCAGGGAACACGCAATCCGCGTCACCCTCTGCCGTTTCGTCGTAGTTGCAGGCCAAAGGATCGTTGCAGCCCGCACCCGCGATGGGGAAGGTCAGGGTCATGCCCGAAGCATAGAAGGAATCTTGATTCGCATCACGGAATTGCAAGTTGATGGTGGCGTTGGTCGTGCCTGAAGTGGTCACTTGGCCCAAGAGCACGCGTCCGTTGATGGGATTGCCTTGTCCATTGGCACCAGGCACAATGAAAATGGATCCCCCGATGAAGGTGTTTGCCACGAAGTCGCCGCCGTTGTTCCAGTCTGCGAAAGACGTCAAGGCAGGGTCAAAGGCGTTGTTCAAGCCGTCGGCATCTCCAGGCTGGGCGCCAATGGTCCACCACGTATCATACTCCAATGAAGGGAAAGAAGCGAAGAACAAGGGGTTAATGGAACCTCCAAAATCGCTGCCGAGTGCATCCTGATAGAAGGGTGCGTCGCCGTCCAAAATCCAAGGCTCCGTATCCGTACCATACATCGCAGTCACCTCCACATCGTTGGAGGAGAAGTTGGCATAGATGCGGTAGGTGGTCTCCCCTGTGCCGAGAGGATCTGCAGAAACCACGTCGTAAGACAAGCCGGTGCTCAGACCACCACCAAACGTGCAAGAACCGTCGTCTTCGTTGGCGAGGGCGTTGTAGTTGTCCGCGTTGGGGTTGGTGCAACCAGGAACGGGAACTTCTGGGAACACAATGGAGACTCCCTCCTCCTGGTACGTGTTGGTCGCTTCGTCATCCCATTGGAAGTTCATGGTCAAGTTGACCACACCGTCGGTGGTGAATTGACCAATCAACACACGGCCATCTGCGCCTGCCTCAGCATCCGCGCTTTGGTTGGGGAGCAAGAACCAAGAACCACCGATAAAGGTGTCCACGGTGAATCCGCCGCCGTTTTCAAACGTCGCAAAGTACTCGTCCATGCCGACTTGCTGCACGTCACTGGTGCCATTGGAATCCTCGGAACCGATGGTGAACCAGCTGTCGTATTGCAACGAAGGAAACGCGCCGAAAAACGCGGGGTTGATGGTTTGGGCCAAAACTGCACCCACTGCGTCTTGGTAAAAAGACGTGGAAACACCCACCACCATGGGGGCTGTCTCGAGGGCGTAAACCGCCACAAGTTCATCTGTGGGGTTGTCAAACGTGGCGTACACGCGGTACGTCGTGCCATTGGCCGTCTCAGCGACGGTTTCGTACTCCATGCCAACAAAATTGGCCAGAGCCATGCTCGACATCAACGCTGTGAGCGCAGCAGTAAACAAGTGCTTCATTGGAAACAAATTATGAGGGCAGGGCCCGGTTTTTTTTGATTAATCGACTCGTAACGCCCCTTCGTCGAGACGCTTTGGCTTTAAATCTACGAAAAATCTCACCAACTCAGCGCCACCCTGGTCACTCCACGTGCAGGTCTCCTCGTAAAACAGCGGGCATGTTATCCCAACAAGCGCTTGACCAAAGCGGCCGTCGACGGATCGTGCGAGACCTCATCGTTGTGCTTGCCTTCCAATTCTGGGAGCAGGGCATTGGCCATGGCTTTGCCCAACTCGACCCCCCATTGGTCAAAGCTTGCGATGCCCCAAAGCACCCCCTGAACGAAGATGCGGTGCTCATGCAAGGCGACAAGCATGCCCAAGGATTTGGGAGACAAGTCGTCAAACAGGAAGAACGTCGAAGGCCTGTTTCCGGGGAAGAAGCGGTGGGGTTCTCCTTCAGGAGCATTGCGCCCTTGCAACAGGGCCTCCGCCTGCGCCAGCGCATTGGCCAAAAGCATCCGGTGCATGCCCTCGTGCTCGCTTGTGGGCGATTTGAAGGCCACGAAGTCGACGGGGTGAATCTCCGTTCCTTGGTGGAGCAACTGGAAAAACGCGTGCTGGCTGTTTGTGCCCGGTTCTCCCCACACCACTGCGCCTGTGTTCCAAGTCACTGGCTGCCCGTCGCGCCCCACGAATTTGCCATTGCTCTCCATGTCGGCTTGCTGCAAATAGGCCGGCAACCGACCAAGGTCTTCGGCGTAGGGCAACACGGCGTGGGAGCGGAATCCGAGGGCATTCTGATTCCAGTGTCCGAGAAGGGCGAGGAGCACGGGCACATTCGCGTCCAAGGACGTGTGTCGCACATGTTGGTCAACGGCACGGGCACCCGCCAGGAATGATTTGAAGTGTTCCGAACCAATGGACAAGGCGATGCACACACCGACAGGTCCCCACATGGAGTAGCGGCCGCCGACCCAATTTTCAAACCCAAAGGTTTGGTCCTCTGAAATGCCGAAGGCGCGCGTTCCTTCCAAATTGGTGGAGACCGCCACAAGCTTTTTGGATGCCGCTCCTCCCCCCGCTTCAAGCCATGACTTGGCAATGCGGGCATTGGCCATCGTCTCTTGCGTGGTGAAGGTCTTGCTGACAACCACAATCATGGTCGTTTGAGGGTCCAAGTCCTGCAACACCGAAGCCACATGGGCGCCGTCCACGTTGCTCACGAAATGACACCGGGGACCGCAAGAGAAGCGCCGCAGGGCTTTCACCGCCATGGCGGGTCCGAGGTCAGAGCCACCAATCCCAATGTTGACCACGTCTGTCACTTCGCCCTTCGCGTGCAAGGCGTACACCTTGTCCACAAAGTCGAGCATGCGCCCGCGAACCGCGAGGACTTCGGGCATGACATCTTGTCCATCCACCTCGAATCCATCTTCCGCTTCTCCGCGCAGCGCCATGTGCAACACTGCCCTGCCTTCTGTGGTGTTCAATTTGACACCCCCAAACAAGTCCGCGATGGCGCCAGACAAGTCTGCTTCTTCGCCCAAGGCGACCAACGCGTCTTTCACCTCTTCATCCCACCTTTGCTTGGACGCATCGACGTGCAGCCCCTCCAAATCCCAGGACAAAGTCTCCACACGTGAGGCGTCTTGCGCAAACGCATCCCGCACATCCATGTCCCGCTTCTCCGAGGCCAAGGCCTCCAGCCTCTTTTGCGCCTCAGAATCGGACAGCCGGAAAGGCCGCCACGCTTGCCCGTTTGTCATGGTTACTTGGATTGACTGCCCGTGGCGTTCAAGTCTTCAAACGCTTGGGTCAAACGCGCCACAAACGCCTCCTCTCCCTTCCGCAACCACACGCGTGGATCGTAGTGCTTTTTGTTGGGCACATCCTCTCCTTCCGGGTTGCCGATTTGGGCTGCGAGGTAATCCGCCTTGCCTTGCACGTAATCGCGCACGCCTGACAAGAAGGCCCATTGCATGTCGGTGTCGATGTTCATCTTCACAGTGCCGTACCCGATGGCCTCACGAATCTCCTCCAGGCTCGAACCGCTTCCGCCGTGGAACACAAATTCCACAGGTTGCGCCTCGGTGTTGAACTTCTCCTCAATGTGCTTCTGGCAGTCGTTCAAAATGCTGGGGCGCAACTCCACGTTCCCAGGCTTGTACACCCCGTGGACGTTTCCGAATGCTGCTGCGATGGTGAAGTTGGGAGAAATGGCTCGGAGCATTTCATAGGCTTCCGCGACCTCCTCAGGCTGCGTGTACAACCGGCTGCTGTCGATGTCGGTGTTGTCCACGCCATCTTCCTCACCACCTGTCACGCCGAGCTCGATTTCAAGGTGCATGTCGATGGCCGCCATGCGCTTCAAGTAGGCCGCGCACGTCTCGAGGTTTTCCGAAAGGCTCTCTTCGCTCAGGTCAATCATGTGCGAGCTGAACAACGGCTTTCCTGTGGCCGCAAAGTGCTTTTCACCCGCTTCAAGCAAGCCATCCACCCAGGGAAGAAGTTTCCGCGCGCAGTGGTCGGTGTGAAGAATCACCGAGACGCCATAAGCCTCGGCCAACGTGTTCACGTGGTGCGCACCGGCAATGGCCCCGAGGACCGCAGATTGCTGCGCATCCATGGACAACGACTTGCCTGCATTGAACTTGGCCCCGCCGTTGGAAAACTGAATGATGACTGGAGAATCCGCTGCTTTGGCAGTCTCCATGACCGCATTGATGCTGTTGCTTCCAATGACATTGACTGCGGGAAGCGCGTACTGGTGCTTTTTGGCGTGTGCCCAAACGTCTGACACTTGAGATCCGGTGAGGACCCCGGCAGGAAATTGACTCATGCTTTCGGTTGATTTGGGCGCAAAATTACTCGCCACAACAACGCACTCCTAATCCTTCAAGGAAGGAGTACCAAGCTCTGTTGGGCCAGCATGGCTTCTGGCGAATCTGGATGCAGGGCCATCGTGCGTTCGTATGCCCGAACGGCCAATTCGCGGTCCTTGAGATGCTCGTCGTAAATGAAGGCCACGAGAAACGCGCAGAGCGGTCTCTTGTCAAACGTGGGATAACCGTCATGCACATCCTGCAATTGCAGAATGGCCTCGTCAAATTTCCCCGCAGAAATCAGCAAGTCTGCACGACGAAACAACGCTTCGGGGACAAAGGCATGCCCCCCCTCCACGCGGGCAAACTCCGCGTATTTGATCAACAAGGATTGCCGAATGTCCACACGCAGCGAGTCGCCTTCGAACGCGACGCGTTCCAATTCTTGGATCTCGTGAAGCAACGAAGGCTGCTGAGGGCCGCACGAAAAGAGCAAAACACCCAGGACCATTGCCACACCCGCCAAATCTTGCCACCGAGATTTAGCCACGCTTTTTGCTTTTGGGAAAACGCATTTTGTAGTCCACTGGCACCTTGCCCAACCCAATGTCCCGGAGCTTGCCGTGAAGCAGAAGTCGCTTGGCCGCTGGGATGTGGTCGGGAATCATCAATCCATCGAGGTGATCGTTTTCGTGTTGGACGATGCGCGCGGCCAAGCCATCCAACTGCTCTTCCACCAAATTCCAATCTTGGTCGAAGTACTCCACCCCCAATTTGATGGGACGGGTCACCGGTTCGCGAATGCCGGGAATGCTCAAACACCCCTCCTCCATGACGTTTTCCTCCTCGGACATGTCAAAAAGCACGGGGTTGATCATGACCCGCTTGAAATCACGACACCCGGGATCCCCATCTTCCCCTTCTCCAAAAGGACTTCCATCCGCGACAAACAAACGCAGAGACAGGCCGATTTGTGGTGCGGCCAAACCCACGCCATCTGCGGCATACATGGTCTCCCACATGTCGTCAATCAACGAGGACAAGTCGGGGTGATTTTGTTCCACATCCTCCGCTTCTTTCTTCAGCACGGGATCTCCGTAGGCCACAATCGGTCGAATCATGCCTCAAAGATAACCCCCGCACGCGCTGCAGCCCTTCACCGCATTACCTTCGCGTCACATGTCGCAACTGAACACGATTCCTGAAGCCATCGAGGCCATTCGACGCGGAGAGATCATCATCGTCGTCGACGACGAGGACCGCGAAAACGAAGGCGATTTTCTCATCGCGGCGGAACACGCCACGCCTGAAGTCGTCAACTTCATGGCCACCCATGGACGGGGCTTGATCTGTGCGCCTCTGCTTGAGTCACGCTGCGACGAATTGGAACTGGATTTGATGGTGCAATCCAACAACGCGGCCTACGAAACGCCGTTCACCGTCTCTGTCGACCTGATGGGGCACGGATGCACCACCGGCATTTCTGCCAGCGATCGGGCCAAAACCATCCAGGCACTCATTGATCCACAAACGCAGCCCAGCGAATTGGGCAAGCCCGGACACATCTTCCCGTTGCGCGCCAAGCCCGGAGGCGTACTTCGTCGACCTGGCCACACCGAGGCCGCTGTGGACTTCGCGCGCTTGGCGGGATGCAAACCCGCGGGGGTCATCGTGGAAATCATGAACGAAGATGGAACCATGGCTCGGCTTCCCGAACTGATCGAGTTGGCCAAGCTTCACAACATGAAGCTCGTGTCCATTGCCGATTTGATCACGCACCGTCTGGAACACGAAAGCCTGATTCAATCCACCGCAGAAGTGGAGCTCAACACCGCGTTTGGGGCGTTCAAGGCCATCAATTTCCGCCAGACCACCAACGACGTCGACCATTTGGCGCTGGTCATGGGAGAATGGACAGAGAACGAGGCCGTGCCCGTTCGCATTCACGCGTCGAGCATGGTTGCGGACATTTTCCAAGTGACCGACTTTGGCAAGGGGCCCGAGCTGCACCAGGCCATGAAGCAGATCCAAGCCGCAGGCAAAGGGGCAGTCATCTTCCTCAACAAGACACGTCACGGTGGCGGATTGGCCGACGAACTGAACGCCTACAGTGAGATGAAGCGTGCCAAACAACATGGCAGTTTCCCGCAACTCGATTCCAAAGACCGCGGCATTGGGGCACAAATCCTCCGTTCCCTCCACATCAAAAACTTGGTGTTGTTGAGCAACTCTGAGCAGCCAACAGGTCCTGTGGGCTACGGCTTGACCATCCAACGAATCGAGCCGATTCAGCGCGCTTGACCCTACAATTCTGCTCAAAAGGAAGGGCACAAAAAAAGCCTGCGATGTCGCAGGCTTTTTTTGATGGAACGCTTTGAAGTTTTACTCCTTGTTGGCCTTCTTATCGAACTTCCCGTACTTCTGACGGAACTTGTCGATGCGACCTGCAGTGTCCACGAACTGGGCCTTCCCTGTGTAGAATGGGTGGCTCTTGTGGCTCACTTCCACTTTGACGAGGGGGTATTCGTTGCCGTCCTCCCACTGAATGGTTTCTTTGGTCTCAGCAGCCGACTTGCTCAAAAAAGCGTATTCGTTGCTCATGTCCTTGAATACCACCAAGCGGTAGTTGTCGGGGTGGATGCCTTCTTTCATGGTTGCAAAATTAGGAGTGCAAATGTAAGCAATGCGTTTCAATTTGCGCTCATCACATCAACAAAAGTAGTGGCCCCTCCAAAATTCCACTTCTTAACATTCTATTTCTCAAAGAATCGACCGAAAAATTTGCCTGCGTGGTGTTACCGCTGTATTTTCGGCTTGTTAAAGTGAGTTTAGCGAAGAGCTAAGCATCAAGTGATAATTTGGTTAAGTTGGTCCCGCTCCGAAACGTCGGAGCGGGATTTTTCTTTTCTCGTTTTTTAGAGCCTGTCAAGCCCTCCGCGTGCTTCGGACTTGTGCACCACGCACCGTGAGCATTCCGCCACTGACAGGTTCATTTTCATGGATTGAGGCGCCGAGATTTGGACTGTGATTGCCCCCATCCTTCTCCCCTTGTTCTCCCTGCTTGTCGCCCTCGTGGATTCCCCCACACCTGTGCTCGAATGGGATGTCGTTGAACGCACCGAAAAAGCTTGTGTCGTCGAAATGACGTTGGCCACAACCGGCGAGACCGACTTGAGCAAACTCAGCCTTGTTCCAAGTCCATCCTCTCCCCTTCTCTTGGTGCACTCATCGCCGCTTTCCTCTGACGAACATTGGATCAAGAACAACACGCATCATTGGATGTGGCGAGACCATCCTGAAGTCATGTCGCTCACCTTGCATTTGGAATGGGACGAACTCCGTGCCACTCCGGACGTTCCCCTGTTGGACATCGCATGGGAGCACATCGCACATGGCGAGAGACAACGATGGACGCTGGGCACCATTGTGCTTCCGGGCAATGCACCAGAAGGGAGTTCTCCCGAACCTGAAGCGCAACGGACCGCCAAGCGACTCCAAGACAACCTTGCTGAGGTCACGTTGACGGTAAGTCAGGTTCAGGAAGGCGCTTTCGTCAAAATCACCGAATACATCCCTCAGCACTGCACTTGTGAAGTGATCGAATCCGCAGGAGCCTCCCTCCGCAAGGAAGAAAACGCACAGATTTTCCTATGGTTCCAAGCTCCTGGAGCCCATTCCTTGATCCCTTCCTACAAGCTCAAATGTGCCTCAAACGTGCAAAACGCGGCCTTCGATGGGGAAATGGAGGTCGCGTTTGGAACTCGGACGAAAACATCGCATATTGCAGGTGTTGAATGGGTTGGGGATTCCCCTGCCTTGAATGAAAACATGGAACTGAACCTATCACCTGACACCCAGTCAGTTGTGGTGTCAGCATTGACTGCGACAGACACCCAACTGGACTCAAGCCCCTTGGAGGGGTTGTCGTTTTCTGTGCAGTTGCTCGCCAACCACAGGGACTTGACCGCGCAGGAGGTATCCACAAGTCTCAATTACCAAGGGGGCTATTCCATTTTCCGACATGAGGGCTGGCACAAGTACTTGACTCCAGAAGAGGACACGTACGCTGCAGCCCATACTTTGCGTTCTCACATTTGGGAAACGACCTCGGCCACAGACGCCTTTGTCACCGCCTCCCTTGAAGGTGAACGCATCAGCATTCAAGAAGCCCTGCTGTTGTCGAACCAAAATTGGATCCCGTAAACAGCATGTCTCCGCGCGCCACCGATTGGAAGGCCTCTGTGCAAGGCTATCACGATTACCTCGTCCTCGAAAGGGGGTTGAGCAAGAATTCCGTGATGGCGTACATGCGGGACATTAAACAGTTCATGGAATTTGCGGTGAACGAGGAACGGGTGAAGGCACCGATGGACATCGAGCTGCCACACGTGGAACGTTTCCTGGGTCACTTGTACGACCGCGGTTTGGCTCGCAACAGCCAAGCACGCATGCTCAGCGGTGTCCGAAGCTTCTGCAAGTACCTGCGCATTGAAGGCATCATGGACACCGACCCCATTCAGTTGATTGAGGCTCCGCGTCCTGAACGCAAATTGCCCGATGTGCTGACGGTCGAAGAAATTGAGCAAATCATCAACGCTGTGGACATGAGCCGTCGCGAAGGCGTGCGAAACAAAGCGATGCTTGAGGTGCTTTACAGCTGCGGCCTTCGCGTGTCGGAGCTTATCGATTTGCAACTGTCCAAAGTGGACCTCATTGACGGGCTCGTTCGCGTCATCGGAAAGGGAAACAAAGAACGCGTTGTCCCCATCGGGCAGCAAGCCTGTGATTCCATTGACGACTACTTGAGTCACTACCGCGCCAACATCATCCCACTCAAAGGACACGAAGACACCTTGTTCTTGGGACGTCAAGGGCGCAAGATGACCCGTCAGATGGCTTTCACGTTGCTCAAGCGCAGCGTTGTGGCCGCCGGCATTCGGAAGAACGTCAGCCCCCACACCTTCCGCCACAGTTTTGCCACCCACTTGATTGAAAGTGGTGCGGACTTGCGTGCGGTGCAAGAAATGTTGGGGCATGCCCAAATCACCACCACGGAGATTTACACCCACTTGGACGGCCGGTTCTTGAAGGATCAAGTCAGCCAGTACCACCCCCGGAGCGAATCCGCGGAGAACAACATCGCCGACTCTGCTTCCTAAGCAGCCTCAGGCTCCCTCTTCTTTCCTCCACTTTTGGCTCCACTCAGATAGAGCCTTGTTGAGCATGACTTCAGGCGGATCGAGCCCTTCCTGCGCAGTGCCATCCAAATGGAGATGCTCGAACACCGTCAACAACACCTGAGAGGCATTTTTGACCTCCACTGGCGCAGCCTTGGTTTGTTTGCTGAGCTTTTGACCTTGGTTGTTTTGCATCACCGGCACGTGGGCGTAACGGGGAGTCACCGCATTCAACGCTTGTTGCAGGGCCACGTGTGCCCCGGTGGATGACAGCAAATCCGCGCCGCGGACCACATCGGTGATGCCTTGCGCTGCATCGTCGACCACCACCGCGAGGTGGTACGCCCAATGGCCATCGGCGCGAAGGACAGTCACATCGCCTACGGCTTCGCGTTCCATGGACTGCATGCCTTGCATGCGGTCGTCCCAGGCCAAAGCGGGAGCATCGGGCATCTTGAATCTCCAGGATCTCGGCGCAACACCTGCTGGAAGGCCATCACGACAAAACCCTGGATACACTTCCAATCCATTCGCTTCCGCCAACACTTTTCGGGTGCACGCGCAACCAAAGGCGAAGTCTGACTGGACCAAATCCTCCAAGGCCGCACGATACTTTTCGTGACGTTGACTTTGGTACACCACAGGGCCGTCCCATGTGAGTCCAAACCCCTCCAGCGTGCGCAAAATGTCGTCTGCCGCACCTACCACCTCCCTCGGCGGATCCAAGTCATCCATGCGCACAAGCCACTTTCCGCCATGAACTTTGGCGTCCAACCAGCTGGCCACGGCTGCGACCATGGACCCCAGATGCAGGCGGCCTGTGGGAGACGGGGCAAACCGTCCGACGTACGGACGGTGAGGCGTCATCCCCGAACCAGCTTGCGGTACTTGATGCGCTTGGGACCTTCATCGCCCAGGCGCTTCTTGCGGTTTTCCTCGTACTCGCTGTATGTGCCTTCAAACCAGTACGCTTGGCTGTCTCCCTCAAAGGCCAGGATGTGGGTGCAGATGCGGTCCAAGAAGTAGCGGTCGTGGCTGATGACCACGGCACACCCCGCGAACCCTTCGATGCCTTCTTCCAATGCGCGCAACGTGTTCACGTCGATGTCGTTGGTCGGCTCGTCCAGCAAAAGCACATTGGCTTCCGTCTTGAGGGTCATGGCCAAGTGAAGCCGGTTGCGCTCCCCTCCGGACAGCACGCCGCATTTCTTTTGCTGGTCGGCGCCGTTGAAATTGAATTTGCTCACGTAGGCGCGGCTGTTGAAGAGCTGACCGCCAATCTCCACCTGCTCGTTGCCACCTGACACGACTTCCCACACGGTTTTGTTGGGGTCAATGTCCGCATGGCGTTGGTCCACGTAGCCAATCTTGACCGTTTCGCCCATGTCGATGTTTCCGCCGTCTGGCGTCTCTTCGCCCATGATCATGCGGAACAACGTGGTCTTTCCGGCGCCGTTGGGTCCGATGATGCCCACAATGCCCGCAGGAGGGAGTTGGAAGGTCAAGTTCTCCACGAGGAGCTTGTCCCCAAACGCTTTGGTCAGGCCGCTGGCCTCGATGACCTTGTTTCCAAGGCGCGGGCCGTTGGGAATGGGAATGTTGAGTCGGGCGTCCTTTTCCTTGGTGCCCTCGGCAAGCATGCTCTCGTAGTTGTTGATGCGGGCTTTGTTTTTGGCGCGACGCCCCTTCGGGCTTTGGCGAATCCAGTCGAGCTCGCGGTCGAGTTCTTTCCGGCGCTTGCTCTCATGCTTCTCTTCCTGGGCCAAACGCTTGCTCTTCTGCTCCAACCACGACGCGTAGTTGCCTTCGTAGGGAATGCCCTCGCCTCGGTCGAGTTCGAGAATCCAACCGGCGACGTTGTCGAGGAAGTAGCGGTCGTGCGTCACACACAGGACCGTGCCCTTGTACTGTTCGAGGTGTTGCTCCAACCAATCGATGGATTCCGCATCGAGGTGGTTGGTCGGCTCGTCCAACAACAAGACGTCAGGCTGCTGCAGCAACAAGCGACACAAGGCCACCCGACGGCGCTCTCCCCCACTCAACTCAGAAATCTTTTGGTCGTCTGGCGGGCAGCGAAGGGCGTCCATGGCGATGCTCAGCTTGGTGTCGAGCTCCCACGCGTCGAGGGCATCGATTTTGTCTTGGACGGCCGCCTGGCGGTCCATGAGCTTTTGCATCTTGTCGGGATCGTTGAGGATCTCCTCGTCCATGAACTTCATGTTGATCTCCTCGTACTCCTTCAACACGTCCACAATTTCCTGCGTGCCTTCCTCCACGATTTCTCGCACTGTCTTGGATTCATCCAGCTCAGGCTCCTGCGAGAGATAACCGACGGTGTACCCATCGGCCCACACCACGTCACCCTGAAAGGCCTCGTCCAGGCCTGCAATGATTTTCATCACCGTGGATTTACCCGCACCGTTGTTTCCGATGATGCCAATTTTGGCCCCGTAGAAAAACGAGAGGTAGATGTCCTTGAGGATGTGCTTGCCGGTGGGGGTCGTCTTGTTGACCTTCACCATGCTGAAGATGACTTTCTTGTCGTCCGACATGAAGGAAGAGATTCAGGTTAAAACAAAAGGCACGAGGCCCGCGCGAAGTTAGGCCTCAGGAGAGCCTTGAACCAAGGTCAAAACGGTGATTTCAGGGGGCATCCCCACACGCCCAGGAAAGCCCAAGACGCCAAATCCGCGGTTGACATGCAGGTACTGTTGGCCTTCGAGGTACAACCCTCCCCAACGCTTGTACGTCAAGGAAGAGGGTGACCATTTGATGCCCAACCATGGAATTTCGATGCCCATCTGCATCCCATGCGTGTGGCCGCTGAGGGTCAACTCCACGGGAGCCTTGTCGTTCATGATTTCCAATTCGTAGTGCGTGGGGTCGTGGCTCATCAACACCGTGAAGGCCTCTTCTGCCCCGCTCCCTTCCAAGGCCTTGCCCAAATCGCCGCTTTGGCGGAAGCCTTTGCCCCAATTTTCCACGCCCAAGAGCACCATGCGCTCGCCATCTTTTTCCCACACCACGTGGTCGTTGTCGAGCATCTTGAAGCCCATGCGCGACTGGATGTCCTTCAGCTGGGCGATGCTCGCAATGCGCTCCTCCTTGGTGAAGGGACCGTAGTCCGCATAGTCGTGGTTGCCCATGACGCTGAACTTGCCCAAGGGTGCTTTGATTTGGGCAAAAGCTTCAACCCAGGGCTCCGCTTCCTGCGCCAACTCGTTCACCAAATCACCTGTGAACAACACCACATCGGGTTTCAGGGCCTGGACTTTTTCCAGGGCGGCAAGCACGGGTTCAGGTGTTCCGTCGAACGAACCCAAATGCGCGTCGCTCAATTGCACCACTTTCAGTCCTTCAAACGCCTTGGGCACCTTGGGGTGAAGCACCTGGATGTCGCGCACCTTGTACGCGTATTTGCCGCGGGTGATGCCGTAGCCCATGCCCAAAAACGCAAACACCCCCACCCCTTGGCCGAGGATGTTGAGGAAGGACCCGCGGGCCATGGCGCCTTCGGTGGTTTGGCCAGTCACTTTCAGCCAACCCACCACGCCCAAGGCACGAAGCTCGTCCACCAATTGAATCGCACTCACGAAGAGCTTGGGGATGGTCAATGCAAACGTCACCGACATGATGGTGCGCAACAGAACCGGATGGGTGCCTCGCCACGTGGGCCACATGAAAAACGCAGCCAAAAACGCAGCCCACACCACCACGTGGATGGACCACCACACGGTTTTGGCGGTGGGCCACCAAGACATCGCACTGTAGGCCTTCCACAACGACCGAAACGTCAGGGTTTCGAGGATCAAAAAGAAGACGGTGACGAAAGTCAATCCAATCAAAATGCGCTCTAGCATGGTGGGGTCGTTCTCGAGGAGGGCAAAGGTACGACCTCGTTACCTCGCGGGAAGGGCGTTTGTTCACCCCTGGGCCTCTTCCATCGCGTCCAATGACGCGTCGGTGGCCAGTGGGGAGAGTCCGCTTGACGAAAGCACGTGAATCGAACTCACCTCCAAGACATCTGCAGACGCCTCTTGCATCCATCGGTGCACGCCCCTCAAGTCGTGGGTGGCCATCATCACACTTCCGCCCCGATTCAGGTGTGTGGTGAGCATCCCCCAGAGATGTCGTTGACCGCGAACGTCCAAAAAAGCCGTCGGCTCATCCAACATCAACCAATCTTTCGATTGCAGCATGGCCCGAGCGACCATCACTTGCTGCGCCTGTCCGTCGCTCAGTGTGGACAGCCTTTGGTTCAACCAAGGCTCCAACTGGGGGTGATGCGACAACGCCTGCTCCCATGGGCCGGACAACGACAGGACTTCCGCCACGGTGAGTCCCACGTGCTTGGGCGGCATGGAGGGCACAAAGGCCACATGCTTCCCCCACGCGCGAGGGTCGCTGGCGTCCAGAAAACCTGATCTTTCATCCAAGGTGATGTGTCCGGCAAGGGGTGCTTGGACCCCCAGGACGGTTCGGAGTAAGGTGGTCTTGCCCGCACCATTGGCACCCAGCACAACGTGCATGCCCCCCGCTCCAAAAGACATGGTCAAGGGCCCTGTCAAGGGATGCTTGTGCCCCACGTTTACGTTGTTCAAGACCAAGTTCATGACCAATCGTGGGTTCGTTTCCACAAGACGGCCAACACAACAGGCGCACCGAGGATGGCCAACACCGCATTCAACGGCCAATGCATGGCCATGCTGTCCGTCCATCTCACCACGCCGTCGGCGAGCAGCGCCAACAAACCACCCCACATGCCGATGCCTTGGATGGCGTCTAAGTGACCACGCTTGGGATGAAAAAAGCGGTAGACGTGTGGGGTCGCCAGACCAAGAAATGCCAGCGGACCGCACACCGAGGTCACCACGCCCAATACAAGGCCGGTGATCAACAATATCTCCAAGTGAAGGCGGGCTTTGGGGACGCCCATGGTTTGGGCCAAATCCTCTCCCAACGTCCACATGTCCAACCATTTGGCGCGGCGCATCATCCACATGCCCAACAACAATTGAAGCGTCATGCAAGATATCGCCTGCAACAAGCTGGCTTTGCCAAACGTCCCCATGCCCCAGAACACATAGGTCTGTAGGGCCTCAGCCGTGGCTGACGATTGCAAGACCGTCACCACGGCGCTGACCGCATAGCTGATCATCAGTCCGAACACCAAGGTGGTCACGGGAGACACGAAGCGGCGTGCCCCCACGCCAATCAACAGCAGCACCGCAAAACACCCCACGGCAGCCGCCATCCACGCCGGCAACGCCAAGCCAAGCAACACCGCCAGGGCGACCCCGAGCGATCCCCCGGAGGTGATTCCCAAGACGCCTGGCCCTGCCAGTGGATTCCGAAACCAGGTCTGCATGAGCAAGCCCAGCCATCCGAGCAAGGTGCCAGAAACCATGGCCGTCGTGGCCCGGGGCACCCTCACTTCTTTCACGATGGTGGCGTGCAATTCATTCACCTCCCCTCCTGTCAACAACGCGCCCAACAGCGCGCCCCAGGCAATGTCCACCTCGCCCAAGGCCACATGCAGGCAGAGGGCCAAAAGCATCAACAGAAACACAAGGCGGGTCTTCATGGCTGTTGGGAAGGTCGCTCGAGTTTTTCAAACACCCCATGGGGGCCCTCAGAATTGGATTGCACCAATGCAGCCAGATCCTCGAGCACCCATTCGGGATGCGCCACCACTTCGCCAAAATAGTCCACCTCTGCGGTGTTGCATACCCAGACCTCATCAACGGCCTTCATCACCT
>Ga0160423_10001959_pt1 | contig 17232 bp, 12 predicted proteins | sample CRUFie14St8metaG_FD_108191 | JGI IMG/M metagenome (GOLD analysis project Ga0160423, IMG submission 108191) | Marine microbial communities from the Costa Rica Dome - CRUD Field 142mm St8 metaG | ecosystem: Environmental > Aquatic > Marine > Oceanic > Photic zone | place: Costa Rica: the Eastern... | reverse complement strand
GTTTGCTGAAGTTGATGAACAACTGGAGCGCCGACCCGTTTAACCGAGAAACCGAAGCCTTTCACCGAGGCTGACGTCAGAAGAAACCCGCTAGGGGGGGTTCAAATCCCTCTGCCCCCACCACACTCAACAAAACCGAATATTCATGCTAAGAACTGGTTTCGGTGATACTATGCAGACACGACGGCTCTGGGCAGTTATCTGTTTGACCGTCCTGATGGGGCCGCTTGTTGGCTCGCTGACTGTCCCTCCCTCCGATTACATTCGCATGGGGAATGGGGTTCAGATTTTGCCCGACGGCCAAACGCTCACCATCCCGGAACAGGACGGCTGGGGATGGGTCAGTGATGAGCGTCCATGGTGGGAACGATCGGCACTCGACCAAGATGGAAACAGTATTCATGATTCTCTTCAAGATTCGGATTTCATGACTGGAATTGGCCTCTCATATGGAACTGAAGTCAATGATGCACACCTTGCAGACTTGAACGATATGGGCTTAGAAGTCGTCGATGTTATTGAATCGGTCGATGCAGTCCTTCTTGGAATCATCAACACATCAATTGTTGAATCCTTAGCTCAACTCGATGATGTTGTCATGGTCGAGCGATATGGAGAAATTCATCTTTATGGCGATATTCAGACCCCCGCTGTCAAAGCACGAAATTCAACGCTGTACCCCGGCGCATGGGATTTGGGCGTGACTGGTGATGGCGTTGTCATAGCCATGGTGGATACTGGTGTCGACAATGAACATCCTGGTCTTAACGAGAAGTTCGTTGCTGGCTACGATGCTGTTTGTTACCTTCACACCGACCCTACATGCATTGCTGCAGGCGGGCGTGTAGAGGACGGTAGTTACGACCCTGATGATGGGAATCAACACGGAACAGCATGCATGGGGATGGCGGCTGCAACAGGTATCGATGCCAATGGGGAGCAGACCGATTTCTATGGTGCAGCCCCTGATGCGGCTCTTGTCGATGTTCGAATTGGAACAGATGCTGGAGCGGGACCGTTTGAGAACTATTTGCTCTCTCAGGAATTCTATGAATCCGCGATGAACGGGTTGGAATGGATTATCGAACATAAGGACGACGCTTGGGCAGGCGCCGATGAAAGCGAGTATGGTATCGACATCATATCTCTTTCTTGGGGAATTACATCGCATGAACCAGGCGGTTCTGATGGTTCCGATATGCACAGTCGCATTCTTGACGAGGCCATGATTGCTGGTGTCGTTGTCAGTGTCGCAGCAGGTAACGATGGCCCGGACAACGATGGTCTCTCCGGAATGGGTTCTTCCGATCTTTCCGTAACGGTTGGTGCTACTGATGATCAAAATACAATCGACCGTGAAGACGATACCATCGCTGGTTACTCTTCACGTGGGCCACGCCGAGACAATGCCGACGGCAATCCACTCAATGAGTTGAAGCCAGAAGTAACCGCACCTGGAACCAACATCATCCAAGCTGAGGGTTGTGTGACCTCAGGTTCATGTAACAATTTCCTCGGTGGTGATGCGAGCGACAATGGGTATACTGGACGTGGGTCTGGAACCTCATACGCAACGCCTTCTGTATCTGGAATCATGGCGATGATGATTGAAGCAAACCCAGATTTGTCGCCTGCTGAGATTAAGGAAATTCTCAAACTTACTGCTGAACGCAGGGGTGAACCTTCCGCTCCGGATGTTGATCCGTTTTGGAACAGAGACTTTGGATTCGGAATGGTCGATGCCTATGCAGCTGTCACAATGGCGTTTGACCTCAAGTATCAAGGTTTGACCGGAGAGGTTGATATCACCACCCAAGTTCACATTACAGAAACAAACACAACCGATGGAATCACGACGTTGAATGGACTTGCATGGGGGCAAGTCGGAGCCGTAAGTTCTGTTGAGTATCGAATCGATGGTGGCGAATGGATGCCCGCTACCTTTGACGAAGGTGCAGAAACAATGGGCGCTTTTGCGCGATTCAATTGGAGTGTTGCTCTCGATACATCAAAACTCTTGGAAGGAAATCGAACCGTTGAGGTGCGAGCAATCAACACCGAAGGCGTTCAATCACTCATGGTTGCAACAACCATTCAAGGAGCATGGGATGGCGAACCTGAACCTGAAGAATTCGGATTCCAGGAAGTGATTATGGTTGGACTTGCCATTGCTTTGCTTGTGCTTGCTTTGATTATTCTCCTTGGCGGGGACGGTGATGAGTATGAGAGCAAGAATGCTACATATGTGCCACCTACTCTTGAGGAGCAGGAAGTACTTGATGCGATTCTCGAGTCGAGTGAAGGCGGTGATGTTGATGGGTGACTTTAGTCAACGGGCCTTGGCGATTCAGCCTACGGGTGTTCGAAAGATGTTCGATTTAGCTGGAGATGATGTCATCAGTTTCGGTCTGGGAGAACCCGATTTCCAACCACCTCCAGTCGCCATTGAAGCCTTTCACAAGGCCATGCTCGATGGGCGAAATAAGTACACGACAACGGCAGGATTGCCTCCATTGCGTGTAAAAATTGCAGAATCATGGGCTCATCTTCAATCTGGCTTGACTGAGGACAATGTCTGCATTACAATGTCGGGAACGAATGCTCTCCTCAATCTCTTCTTGACCTTTGTTGATCCTGGTAAGAATGTCCTTCTTCCTGAACCCTACTTCCCTCTCTATGGTCCAGATGTCACCCTTTGCGGTGGTGAAAGCCGATACTATCCTTGCCTATTTGAGAACGAATTTGTGCCAACCATTGATGCGCTTGAATCGCTCGTCGATGATGATACTGTAGCGATTCTCTACAACTTCCCTTCCAATCCAACGGGTGGTACGTTAACAGTCGAACAAAGAGATGAACTCCTTGCATTTGCAAAGCGTCACAATCTATGGATTATCTCAGATGAAGTTTATGACAGGATTGTGTTTGATTCTGAACACGTCTCGTTTGTTGGAACAGCGTACGACAAAGTCATGCTCATTAATTCCTTTTCGAAGACCTTTGCAATGACTGGGTGGCGGATTGGATACATCATGTCTGAAAACCTTGAGGCGATGAAACAAGTCATCAAAATGCAGTACTACATTACCGCCTGCTCCAATGATGCGATGCAATATGCAGTACTTGAAGCAATGGAGAAGGCTTCTGATTATCCCGAAATTCTTGCAAAAGAATTTCATGCTCGATGCAATCTTATCGTCGATCGTCTCAATGCAATGGCAGGTGTTGAATGTCATCGGCCAAAGGGGTCGATCTATGTCTTCCCGAAGATTCAGGTGCCGGGCTTGAACAGTCAAGAGTTGGCGATGGAACTGCTCAAGGATGGCGTTCTATGTTCGCCAGGAACAGCTTTTGGCCCATCTGGTGAAGGACACCTCCGCTTTGCGTTCACTATTTCACAAGAGGATATTTCTCGAGGCATGGATAAGGTCGAGGCCACATTGAAGCGACTCAACAACCAGTAGGTGTGATCGATGATTGGAGCGATTCTGTATTTTATTGCAGGATTCTTGCTTGGGCATTTGATTCCTCGCGTTCCGTTCATGGTGTTGAGTCGAACCTCAGGATTCAACAAAGGGTTTCCGCCTCATCCAGAACCAATTCCTTTGTCACCTCGGCTGACGCAACGAGTTCTCCACATGCGATTCTTCCATAAACTCGGAACTTGGACGACGCTGTTACCACTTCTTTTCGGTTATGTAAGCCTGCTCGGAGGCCTGTCGACGTTTGGCTACGGTTTATTCTTGGCTGGGGGTTGGACGTTGCTTTCTCGCGCTCAAGTGCTTCTTGGCGGACCTCCAACAGCCTGCACGCTCGAGATGGCTCTGCGTTTGCAGATGGCCATGAACGTAGCAGATTCAGAAGATGCTTGTTGCCCTCATCCTCAACCTGAGTGGTGGATCGAATCGGTGCGATGTGCTTCTTGTTCAAAGAAATTAGAGGCGATGATGCGTCCAGACCTAGGCCGACCTCGCAAAGATGGTTTTCTTCGAGGCTGGATACGTCTATGGCTGAGTGATGGACATCCAATGGTGTTCAACGACGAGTCTCAAAACGAGGTCCAATAGCCGAAAATTGAGGGCAACCTTTGTCTAACCATTCGAATCCATCGATGCATGGGGCGGGCCAATCAACGTGGACCATTGACCGCTCGAATCTGGTTGACCATCGTTGTCTTTTGTCAAATCTTCCTTACACCGATGGCCGCGTTTTCAATCACATATCTGTTACAACTTGATATGACGGGCGAGAACATCACGATCGGAATTCAAAAAGAAATGTTGCCCTGGATAATGGCCGCATCGTTGAGTTATGGGATGCTCGCATTGTTTCTTGCCTTGGTTATGGGGGGTTATCGGCCACTTCGAATCGTTGAGCGAGGAGGCTGGACATCTGCTCTTGGTTTGTCGAGAGCTGGTCGTTCAGCGACAAGTTTGCGTCGAGCCCGAGAAAATTTCTCTTCCTCTCCGCATGGTTCACTCTCAACGCTCGTGAATCGTCGAATGATGCGAGGTCATTCGTTGATTTCAACGCATGGTGGTTTGTTACTGCTTGCAGTTCCGTTCCAAATTCTTCTTGTTACAATCCCTCTTACCTTGGTGATGATGGTGCCTGAATCCATCGTTCAATTAAATCGACGCCTTGAACTTGCAATTTTGTTGTACATCATCGGATTATTGATGGCGATGCGCCTCTATCCAATTTTTTGTCGCAAATACATCGGTATTGCAACCTTTACTCGAAGGTGGTTGATTTCCATGACCAAACTCTCTTGGCTTGCTCCTGTCCTTGTCTTGTGGTTAATGGGGCGTTTTGCAAGCCTTGTTGTTCTCGGATGGATGGGTCAAGACACTGAATTAGCGATTACGTTTGAAGCCAATCTCTTTGAATCATTCCTCGGGAATGCAGTTATTCCCGAGACGAGTTTTCTTGATTTGCTCACTGCACTTGCGGTCATGCCACTTGCGGCATTCACGACGCTGGCAGTTCTGGAGGGTGGATCAACAAATCCTCCTGATTGGATGAAGCAACAAAATGATCCCATATCGCGATTTGATGGAATGGAATCGCCTGATTTTGGCTTACTTGGAAAAGTTACGACTGCTGTGGTCTCGACCACAGCTGCATTGGGTGTCGCAGCAGCAGCGGGTGCCGCTTCACGTGGGCAAGAAATTGCCACTGGCCTTTCTGCAATGGCTTCAGCTACGCCAACCGGAGTTGAAACTGTTTCCGAGACGGCTTCATCCATTTCGACACCGGCTCTACCCTCTCTTGCTGAAGAGATTCCAGTTGAATTGCCAGAATTCGATAACAGCCTTCTCCAACTTGATTCAGAAGAATCTCCTCCTTACGACCAACCAACGATTCAAGGCCTTATTTCGGATGAACATCGTCAAGAGAATTAGAGAGCAAACAACGACCATCTTCATATGATGCAAGTTGTTGGGACGATTGTTGATGACGATGCGACGAAGTATCCCTATGTTTTTGATTGCTCTCATGGTGTTCCAAACGGCATCTTTACTGATTGTGGATTCAGTTGAAGCAACCTCTGGTCGAGGAGGTCAAAACGATGATTTCTTCGTCGACAAAATAACCGTCGGGAATGTGAGTGACCCTGCACACATGTGGGTTCAGTCCGATCAATCGACCATCGATTATCTCGTGATGGGTCAGGAAGTTGAGGTCGCAGTACGCGTGAAGCTGGGCGGTTCCTCGCTCACAGGTAAATCCGCTGAGGTCTTGGTCGAAATCGTGCACCCCATTGGATTCGTCGTTGAATCGTCAAATTTCACAACACCCGATTTGCTTGCAGGTCAAAGCCACGAGGTGGAATACCTTTGGACACCAACGATCGCACATTCCATTCTCAATACATCCACGAATGACCTTTCAGGTGGCTTAATCGTACGCGCAACTGTGCTCTATTCCGCAGACGATCGCAACGAGAACGATATGCTTGAACAAGCGGTTCCTGTTGCAATTATGAAGGACAAGTTCGATGGTACCACCGTTGCATACGACTCGCCAACCTTCCTATCAGGCCGATATCCTGTAGATGGAGGAGACGCCACGGATGTTGGAAGTTGGCAAACCGATACCGGAGGTCCTGAAGGAACGGACCACTGGCGTCACTCCACACCCGGAGCAGATTATCCATCGGGTGCACACGACCGTCTGATCAATGCATACTTCTCCCAGACCCAACAGTGCGGTGCACAGGGACAACTCGACTCAGGACTGAGTTTTGCGTACCAAATATACATCTGTCGAAAGACCTTCTTTGCTGGTGAATTTATCTCAACCCAATTCTATGCGCAAACGTGGGGTTCACTCGCAGCAGGCGACAATGTTGGGTTTGAGTTGTGGCGAGGGTCAGGTAACTACAACAGCAAGATGGAATCCCTTGTTTGGAATTTCTCCAACGCCGCTCCAAGTCCAGCATCCGGTCAATGGAGTAACGTTTCATGGGATCCACAAGTCGACTGGGCTCAGATTCCGGGTCTTGCCAATCCCGACCTCTTCCTTGGTGGAAATTCATATTCGATTGGCCTCCTCTTCCACTCGGACAATTCAGGAGCATCCGAGGGTATGCACGTCGACGATTTCATTCAGTTCGGTATTTCGAAAGTTGCCGATTTCACGCTTGACGTTGATTGTGATAATCCTGAAGCAGGTTACTCCTCGCCTCCATCGAACACAGTTGTCTTGCACTGTTTGATAACAAATAACGGATACTCTGGCGCAACGGTTTCAGTCTATTCCAACGTGACAAACCTAACGTGGATGGATCCTGCTTTCCCTTCCATTCGAATCGAAACTTCCAATCCGAATGACTTCTTTTCACCGGTTATTATCCCAAGCATTGGTGCTGGAGAAACCGTTGATGTCTACGTCAACATAACCATCCCTGCCGGAGCGGATGTTCAACAACAGACCTGGCAAGTATGGTTCCAGGACAGCGGCGGTACCAACTCTGGTGAAAAGGGACGAGTGTCGATGAACCTTGCAGTAACCGACCAGTATGGTGTATCACTGACTTCGCAAACGCCGTTGCTTGCCAATACATTGATGCCTGGAGAATCGGGCAATATCCCTATTCGATTGCAAAATGTCGGTAATCGAGATGCATCCTACAATTTGGTAACGACCTTCTCCGAAGATGACTGGAGTGCAATGGTTGAGAACGACACTGGTGTCGTGATTCCGAATCCAATCGTTCTTGAGAAAGGCGAAGTAGTTAACCTGTTCCTCAATGTGACTGCCGACAGCCTTGCTACGCCTGGTACTGTGAATTTCAACCTCCGTGCAACATGTCCATCTTGTGGCTCAGCACTGTTTGGTGCAGATGTTCTCGGACGGAACATTGAGGTTCCAATCTTACGAGAAGTTTCAATTTCAGCCGATCAAAACACCTTCAAGAGTGCAGCGGATGGCGTAACCGAGACCGTTTACATGACACTTCTCAATCTCGGGAACAATGATGAGCAATACGATCTTTCCCTCGGTGGTCCGCATCAGTACCTCCTTGGAGCGACCCTTGCAGGCGATACGACCGCAGTTCTGGACGCTTGGGATGGTGAAACAACCGTCATCATGACGTTGCCAATGCCTGTTGGGTTGGCACCAAATCCATACTATGTTGACGTTATTGCAACCAACGTTGAAGATCCTTCAATTGCAGTATCCTACAGAATAAACGTCGAAATTCTTGACACAGCCGCAGTCGGTGTTTCAGATGAAAAAATCGATCAATCCTTCTTGCCTGGATCATCAGACGAAACCGACCGTTCTTTTGAGATTACAAATTACGGAAACAACGAGGACCGATTCACAATTACCCTCGATGTGCCTGAAGGCATGATCGCAACGCTCGTCGACCCAGCTCCAATCAACGGTGTTGCCACGACGCCAGTCATTGCTTCCGGTGAATCATGGGAAGCAACGGTCCGCTTCTCCTTCACAGAAGGTTCAGGCGGAGTTCTAACGCTTGGCCTGACCGCAACATCCGTCAGTGACCCATCAGTGTCTGACACAGGTGAAGCAGTGTATGAAGTAGGTAGCAGAGGAAACATTCTTCTCATCCCGTCTGTTATGGAAGATGAAACCGTACCAGGATACATCACTGTTGAGGAAGCAGACTTTATTTACACAATGGAGATTGAAGTCCAAAACAAACTCAGTCCGTTGGTCGCTGAAGAACAATACATTACAATCGACAAGGTTGATACTGGCGATTGGACAAAATACATCAAGATTCAAATCGATAGCAACGACCTTGCCTTCTCTCTTGAATCGGATTCCTCTCGAATCATTACCGTTGAGATCGAAGCCACTGAAGCGACACTCATCAATCTTCCATCGGACACAGTAACCATCAATTACACGATTTATGCGATGTCCGAAACAGTTGCGGATGCACCAACGACCAAACTGACCGTTGTCTTGCAGAAACAGACAGCCGAGGATGATGGGGATGGAGCCTCTTCGGAAGGGGATGGTGATTTGGTGAAGAACATCGTTCTTTGGGCCGGTTTCCTTCTCGTTGTCGGTGTTCTTGGATTCATGACCTTCAAGATTGTAACAACAATCGAGAAGGAAGACGATCTCGATGATTGGGACGATATGTACCAAGATTCCCTTTCGGCAACCTATGGAGCCGTCGCAGCTGCACCGACCGTGCCCATGGCGCCTCCACCGAGCCCTGAGCCGGTGGCTGCACCGAGCGTAGCACCGCCTGTATCCACAGGACCTCCTCTTCCCCCTGAAGGCCTTCCAGCAGGCTGGACAATGGAACAATGGGAGCATTACGGTCAGAAATATCTCGATGGTGAGATGTAAACTGGCCAGTCGTAGGGTTCAAGACCCACAGCATCTCGCCCTAAACAGAAGGTGAACACCATGTATGGAAACGGACAAGCACCAATCTTCATTCTCAAGGAAGGAACACAACGCACTCGCGGACGCAGTGCTCAATCAAACAACATTGCTGCTGCGAAGGCAGTAGCAGATTCGGTTCGATCAACATTGGGTCCAAAAGGAATGGACAAGATGCTTGTCGATTCAATGGGCGATGTTGTCATTACCAACGATGGTGCAACCATTCTCAAAGAAATGGACATTGAACATCCTGCTGCAAAGATGATCATTGAAGTTGCCAAGACTCAGGAACAACATTGCTATGATGGAACAACATCAGCAGTCGTTCTTTCTGGTGAATTGCTCAAGCGTTCAGAGGATTTGATTGAACAGAATGTTCACCCTACGGTCATTTGTGAAGGGTTCCGATTGGCTGCTGAGAAAGCAATCTCACTGCTTGAACGTCATGGCATCTCAACCGAAGGCAACGATGAGGTCCTCCTTGAAGTTGCCAAGACCTCCCTAACAGGAAAATCCGCAGGAGCGGTTAAGGCTTTCATGGCAGATATTTGCGTTCGTGCAGTCAATGCTGTTGGTGTCATCGATGAAGGTGAGCGAATCGTTGATTTGAGCGATATTAAGGTCGAGAAGCGACAAGGTGGTTCCATCAAAGATTCATCTCTCATCGATGGGATTCTTTTGGATAAAGAACGTGTTCATGCGGGCATGCCTCGAAGCATTAACGATGCCAAGATTGCACTCGTGAATTCTGCTATTGAAGTCAAGAAGACTGAGGTTGATGCCAAGATTCAGATTACCGATCCGAACCAACTCGCCTCGTTCCTCGCTGAAGAAGAAAATTACATCCGTGGTTTGGTTGAAAAAATCACAGCATCAGGAGCAAATGTTCTGGTTTGTCAGAAGGGAATTGATGAACTCGCACAACATTATCTTAGCAAGGCTGGTGTTTTTGCCATCCGTCGAGCAAAGAAGTCCGATATGGAAGCGCTTTCGAAAGCAACTGGTGGCCGTATTATCACCAACATGGACGACCTATCGGGTGAAGATCTTGGCCAAGCTGCACGTGTTGAAGAGCGTAAGATTGGTGAAAGCGATATGACTTTCATTACAGGATGTCCAGAAGCGAAATCTGTCTCAGTACTCCTTCGAGGTGGAACCGAACACGTTGTCGACGAAATTCGTCGAGCCTTCGATGATGCTGTCGGTGTCGTGTCAGTCGCCTGGGAAGACGGAGCCGTTCTGACCGGCGGAGGTAGTGTTCTTGCAGCCCTTAGCCGAGATTTGCGGACCTATGCAGAAACCATTGGCGGACGCGAACAGATGGCCATTGAAGCCTTTGCTTCAGCACTCGAAATCATTCCTCGTACGCTTGCCGAAAATGCTGGACTTGATCCAGTCACAACCATCATTGCACTGCGTAAGGCACACGCTGATGGCGATTCGCATGCAGGTATCAACGTTTACGAAGGCGGTGTTGTCGATATGCAAACCGCCAATGTGCTCGAGCCTGTCCGCGTCGTAGAACAAGCAATTCAGTCTGCAACCGAGACTGCAATTATGATTCTGCGTATTGATGATGTTATCTCGTCTAAAGGCGTGAGCATGGCTGATGGATTCGGTGGAGAAGACGACTTCCACATGTGATTTTTATCTCTTCATATTTTACTGTGAAAACGTGGCGTGTTCCCAACATTGAAAGACTATTGAGTTGTAGATTGATTCAAGGGAGGAGACATTTTTGCCAGTAAAAGGTAACCCCGAATTATCCATTTTTTTTGGTTCTCAAACCGGTAACGCCGAAGAATTGGCTGCAAAGACCAAAAAGATGGCAGAAAAGTTGGGCTTCAAGCCAACGATTTTTGATATGGATGGTTACGATCCGAGTTCCTTTTCGAACCTCAAAAGAGTTCTTATCATCACTTCAACATGGGGTGAGGGAGATATGCCGGACAACGCTGAGGACCTTTGGATGGCTACCTGTGAACAAAACCCTCCTCTTGCAGGTGTCAGCTTCTCAGTATGCGCAATTGGAGATACTTCCTACGACGAGTTCTGCAAAGCTGGAATAGACTGGGATCAAAAATTTGTTGCTCTCGGTGCAAGTCGTGTTCACGATATTCAGCTATGCGATGTGGATTATGAACCGGCGTGGGAAAACTGGGCGAATTCAGTCTTACCAAAGATGGCTGAAGTCGATGGTGGAGAATTCGATGAATCGGACATATCAGAGACCGTAGATGTTGTAGCAACAACCTCAACACCTGCCGTCATTTCTGGATCGGCATCTGAAGCGCTTAGTTCCTTGATGGGTGGCGACCGATCTTTGACGATTCTCTTTGGCTCTCAGACAGGAAATGCTGCGGGACTTGCTGAAAAGACCGCAAAGATGGCGACCAACTACGGACTCGATGCATCGGTTGTCGACATGGACGGTTTCAATAAAGCGAATCTTGCCAATATCAAACGCCTCCTCGTCATCACCTCCACATGGGGTGAAGGAGAAATGCCTGATAACGCCGAAGCACTTTGGCAGTCGGTTCAATCTGACGCACCTGCTTTAGCCGCTATGCACTATTCGGTCTGTGCAATCGGAGACACGGCCTACGACGAATTCTGCAAAGCAGGTCTTGACTGGGATGGAAAACTGTCCAACCTTGGAGCAACCAGTGTTCAAGAGATTAAATTGTGTGACGTTGACTTCGAGCCTCCATGGGCAGAATGGGTCGCGGAAGCACTTCCTCGGATAGCCTGCGTTGATGATTCAGGTACACTACAGGTTGAGCTTGTTGAGGAAATGATTGCATATGGATCATCAGACGATGATGAACTCGTTGAAGGTGATTTCGCTCCGGGCATCATCGATGCAACAGAGATTCAAGTCGAATTAGAACTGTTCCGATATTGTCCTGCACAAGGCGAGCGTGGATGGGACACTGTTGCTACCGCAGTCCCTGCTTCTGCTTCGCTTGAAGATTTATTCACGACGTTCCAGCGAGATGTTGATGGAAGTTTCGCATTCCGGCGAGGCGTTGTTGGTGTTACGGCAACAACAGGTGTTCGTGCTAACGGCCGAGTTGTCCTGTCCGATGTCGCTCGAGTTGGTGATCTCGTCTCCAACGGCCGATTGCGTGTTGAACCGCTTCCAGGTTATCCGGTTATCCGCGACCTTATTGTCGATACCCGTAAATTCGAGGAAAACCGTAGCAAGGCCAAGCCTTGGATGCAAGCTGACCCACGTGAAGGAGAACGCTTGCTCAGCGGTCAAGCCGTTGGTGTCCTCGCCTCAGAAACTGCACGTTCATTGTATCAGATGAATGCGGTTTCAAGCCACATGCTCGCTCATGGAATGTCCGATACAGTTGACTTTGACTCCGAATATGAGGGTCCTGGTGTTCATCTCCAACGTTGGACTCGAATCAACGACCCACGAACTTCTGAAAAGCATCGTGCACAATTGATGGCATCGCTTCAAGGTAAGGGTGGTATTTGGAGCGAGGCTGACTCAGCCTCAATCGCTCGTCATGGCGTATCGGGTGCACTCCTTGCAAACACCCTCAATGATGCTCGTAGCCGTCTTTTGACCGAATACAAGAACGCCGGCAAACACGGTCGATTGGTCAAGTGGTATGGTCGCTCTGTCAAGTGGTCTGGAAAACTCAACGAGACCACGCTTTATCGACAAGTCCTCGGACCGCTGGGACTTGTTTCCAATGTCTTTTCGGGTGTTTCCGCCCGAATGATGCTCGGATTCACACGAACGGGTGGCCCGCCTATCCGTAGTTTGCAAGCGCTTCTCTTGCCACCTGCAGGTGTAGGAAAAATTCCAAACATGTTCAACAGCAAAGTCGAAGGCCACCATGAAGTGGTTAGTTTGTTCAACGAACTTGATCAACGGTTCTGAGGTGTTTCCGTGAAGGTTGCTTACTATCCCGGAAACGTTGCAAGAGGTGCAATGATGGAAGTTGAAGACTGTATTCAACCACTTTGTAAGACTCTGGGTATCGATTTGATTGAACTTCCAAAGGCAACATCGGATGGGGGCAACATCATTCGTCAAGCATCGCCTCGACTTCAGCATGCGCTTGCTGCAAGAAATCTAGCACTTGCTGAACAAAAGGGGCTTGACATCATGACGTCGTGTGCGACCTCACACAGCATCCACTGCGATACGGCTTCAACAATGGAATCGAATCCAGTCCTTGCTTCGCAACTGAACAATCTTATCGCCCGTACATCGAAGATTGAGTATGGAGGAGAAGCCAAATCACGACATCTCTTGCATCTGCTCGTCGAAGAAATCGGCTTGGATACCATCAAAGCCGCAGTCTTGAATCCTATCCAACTCAAGGTCGCTGCCTATTACGGGCCATACATGCAACGAGAAGGATTCTGTGGAGAAGATGACCCGTTCAATCCTCACTATCTTGAAGATCTCATCACAGCACTTGGCGGTACACCTGTTGCTTATGATGCTCGATGCCAGAGCGTTGGCTCTCCAAGTCTGCTCACCAATGAGAAGACAGCATTACGCATGACTGCCTCGGTTCTCTCAGAAGCGAAAGAAAAAGGTGCTCAACTTGTCGTAAGTGCCTGCACCATCTCACATGCAAACCTCGATTCCTACCAAGTCAAGGCGGGGAAAGTAACAGGAAAGGACACATCGGTCCCAGTCATCCATCTCGCAGAGTTGGTTGCATTTGCACTTGGTCACTTCCCAGACCGTCTTGCTCAACTACGAACTCGAGCAATGATCATTGGCGGTTAATGTCTCGACCATCCAGAACAGGATTCCACGGATCGCTTGAGTTCTCTTCAAATTCAAAGAGACTTTTTTGTCCTCGAGGTCGAGTATGCAATGTTTGGGTTTGGGAAGATGTACTAGCCTCTTTCTTTTCCTTTTCTTCAACTATCTTCATTTCATTGTCCTTTTCTATAGATTTTAAACGCTGACGTTCGTGTTGCAAAAATTCCAGTGCGCCTTGTGATGTATCACCATCATGGATGGTAAATTCAAGCAAGTTTCCCTCTTTCCGGATTTCATATGCTTCAACGGGCAAATCCAATCGCATTCGCGCCAGAACACTATGCATTCGTTTCTCTTTATTTCTCGATGCATGGAAGACGTGTACATCGCGTGTATCATTCGCGACTAGAACATGAACCGAACCCGAACGTTGACGAGCAGTACGCCCTCTTCGCTGGATTGCACGGATTGCGCTTGGAACGGGTTCATAGAAGAGAACCATCGATGCGGAAGGCACATCCAGGCCTTCCTCTCCGACTGAAGTGGCTACGAGAACATTCATTTCGCCATTTCGAAAACGCTCAAGCTGCTCAAGTTGCTGCTTTTGTGTCATCCCTTCTCGCTTTCCTCGCTTGCTTTGACCAATGAATCGATCGACTTGTGCTATCGGAATTTGATTCAAGTCTTCGACGAGATGGTCAACAGTATCACGATATTCACTGAAAATGAGTACACGCTCATCGGGATGTTTCTCAAGATGCTCTTCAACAAGTTGTCGCACAAGCCCAGATTTTGGATGGCATTCATCCATGTCTATGACCGATTGACGGAAATTGTGAATCACTTGCTTTTTGAGAAAACGACTGGTTGACCGTTCACCATCTCTTTGCTGTTCATCAGCTCGCTCAAGATAGGAACGTGCTGAACGAACACCTTGCGTCTTCAACAGATCAAGAAGCATATGCATTCGTCGTACATCTGAAATTCTTCGAGCCGCGTCATACCCTCGGGGATCTTTACGAGCGATGGCAACACTTGCTCGTTGGGCTGCCTCTTCAATCAGACCAGCGGTAAGATGTTCAGTCGGGGCAAGAAATCCTTGGCGTTTCAGAACATCCGTTTCTTCGAATTGGTGCGCTTCAAGTGGCTCCAACAAGGCAAGCGTCTTCGCATCCAACATAACGCGAATGGTTGCAATGTTCATGTCAACAGCGTATGGCTTCAGCAAATCATCTTCTCGCTTTGCGACAAAAATCCGTTTAACATTCAGACGATTCCATAGTTGATCGATCGCTTTCTGTGTCGAACCTGGACTCGCAGTAGCAGCTACCAGCCAAGGCATGGTTGCTTGCGAGCGATACCGATCGGCAACTTGTGCAGTGGCATGATTTCCTTTCGCATGATGCGCCTCGTCGATGATCAATAATCCCACATTGTTGAGATTGATCAATCCTGAATCCACGTCGTTCCGTATGACTTGTGGCGTAGCGATAATGACAACAGCGTCTTCCCAAATTTTTTCTCGCTTAACAGGTCTATCACTCCCTGTATAGGTGCACACTTGTGTTTCATCGATCTGAATCCGTTCAAGGATCATTCGCCGATGTTGTTCGACCAATCCAACCGTTGGCGCAGTGATGACAATTTTCTCAATGCCATCGTTAAGTGCATCGGCAATGCAGTTCCATTGTACAGCTGTTTTTCCAAAACCAGTTGGCATCACCAGCAACGTTGAACATTGTATACAGGCTTGCGTTGCTTCGATTTGGTAGCCTCTTGCCTCGATGCCATCCCGCAAAAATGGATGATTTAAGATAGGCATGATTGAATGAAAAAGTCGAGGGTTCAAAAGGATGATGTGCGAGGCCTGAAACGAGCCGACGTCGCTGGATTTGCGTTCCTTCATACACCGAACTACTCATATAGGGGTGGAAAGTCGGAAGGTTGCTCTAAGGGTGAGCAGCCAGACACGTTGGGCAATCCGAATGGAACCCGCTGGCACCGTTTCCCAATCGTGGAAATGGCGCTCTGTGTCACGGCTACTCCCGGCCTGATGAGCCCTCACACGCTCTACGGAGCCTCTGTGTTGCAGAATAATGGAGGAGCCCAATATGGCAAAAAGACACCACCCACGTCGAGGTAGCATGGCGTTTAGCCCGCGCAAGCGGGCCAACCGACCGTTTGGTCACGTCAAGTCATGGCCGACCAGTGACGCAAGCGAAGTACGAATGCAAGGATTTGCAGGTTGGAAGGCAGGAATGACACACGTTCTTGCTCGTGACCTCAATCCACGATCAACCAGTGCGGGTCAGGAAATCCGAATCCCTGTCACCGTTGTCGAGGTGCCAAAGATGCGTATTCTCGGCGTTCGTGGTTACCGAATGACCCCCTATGGCAAGCAAGCTGCTGGTGAGGTATGGGTCGACGCAGAAACACTCACAGAATCATTCCCAGAAATCTTCGATCGTGTATCCAACCGCAAGAATCACGACGCAGACAAGCACTTTGAGAATCTCGGCAAGCAAGACCTTTGCGAAGTTCGACTCATCGTTGCTACCCAACCATCCAACGTTTCTGGCTCACCCTCAAAGGTTCCTGAAGTGATGGAAGTTGGACTTGATGGCGGTGCTTCCAGCGACCAACTCGCCTTTGCTCAAGAGCGACTTGGTGATGAAGTATCCTTCACCGATGCGTTCGAAGAAGGTGCAATGACCGATATCGTCGCCGTTACCAAGGGCTATGGATGGCAAGGTGTAATCCGACGATTTGGTGGAAAACTTCAATCGCACAAGAACTCCAAGAAGCGCCGTCAACACGGTAACATGGGTGACTTTGGAACTGGATACGTCCGAAAGACCATCCGACAAGGTGGACAAACTGGATACCATCAGCGAACCGAGTTCAACAAGCGTGTTCTTCGCGTCGCAAACCCAGAAGAGCACTCGATTACACCTGCTGGTGGATTCCTCCACTACGGTGAAGTCAATTCCGATTACATCCTCGTCAAGGGTAGTGTCCCAGGACCTGCCAAGCGATTGATCCGTTTCCGTGATGCAATCCGCTCCAACGAGGAGCCACAACCATACGATATCACCTACGTTAGTACACGCAGCAAGCAGGGGGCCTGAAGATGAAGGTAGCCGTCAAGAACATCAGCAACAACATCACACAAGATGAGATGGATGCAGGTCGCCTTCAGAGTGTCTTTGACATCACTGTTGAAGACGGATCGAAGGTCACTCTTCCAGAATCATTCAGCCAATCGGTTCGTGAAGACCTTGTCCGAGATGCAGTCGCATCGAGCCGAGCCAATCGCAGACAAGCCTACGGTTCTCGCCGACACGTCGGTAAGCGCCGACCGATGGCAGGTATGAAGCACTCCGTCGAATGGTGGGGTAAGGGTCGTGGTGTTTCCCGTATCATGCGACGAACTGGACAACGCCGAGCTGCTCAAAACCCACACACATTGGGTGGTCGACGTGCTCACGGACCAAAGGTTGAGAAAGACTGGTCTCGCAAATTCAACGCAAAGCAACGCCGTATGGCCCGAGATGCTGCACTTTCAGCGACCGTTGACATGGAACGAGTCATGGCTCGTGGACATCAAC
>Ga0160423_10001958_pt1 | contig 17235 bp, 10 predicted proteins | sample CRUFie14St8metaG_FD_108191 | JGI IMG/M metagenome (GOLD analysis project Ga0160423, IMG submission 108191) | Marine microbial communities from the Costa Rica Dome - CRUD Field 142mm St8 metaG | ecosystem: Environmental > Aquatic > Marine > Oceanic > Photic zone | place: Costa Rica: the Eastern... | reverse complement strand
TCAATTCAATTCAATTCAAAACGACAGAAAGAGAGGCCCTCGAGCACAAGAGTGGGGCAGGGGTGACGGCAACCGCGAGAACGGCCGCGAGGGGCACAAAGGCGGGATCTTGGACGGCCTTTACCCCGTAACTCCGCGGAACTGGGAAGGCTCGAGTCGAGTGAGAGCGAATTATCCATCATCGAGATGGCGCAGGCGGTGCAGCACTTCGACCTGTCCTCACCCACCGATGAGGTCCTCTACGGCGTGGTGGAGGCCGAGACCGGTCGCCAGGGGGGAAAGCCGAGCGACCACGAGCTCAGGAACTACGCCAAGTACATCGGAGTTCGAGAGAGCGAGTTCGAAGACTTTGGCAGGTCCCTCGCTGAGGAGGGCCTTTCCGCGCCGCTCCCTCAAGGTTGGGAGCAGGGGAAGACCCCCGAGAAGGGCAGGAGGAGGTAAGCGACCCTCCCGCGAGCCACGAGTTGATCCGAGACCTCGGCCTCTTCTTCATTCTCGCTCACACTCTCGCTTTCTCTTTTTCGTGCAGGTTCTATTACGACTCGAGGAGCCAGCGCAGCCAGTGGGACCACCCCCTGGACGGGGTTTATAAGGACAAGGTGAAGGCCGCGAGGCAGGCCGCGGCACGGAAGCCCAGGGTCCTCGGGGACGTCACCAACAGTAAAGCCCGCCGGGGGGGCGAGAGCCAGAGGGGTAAGAAAGCGGGCGGTGGGGAGAGGAAGAAAAAGAATCAGAAGCTCCTCCCACCCCTGCGGCTGGTTCCGCTGGACGTGTCTAACGCCCCCACGGAGCCCGTAGACGCCACGGACCTCAGCCAGCAGAACCCACTCTACCTCGAGGGCGCCGTGGTCTCGGGTAGGGGCGCCAGCGACAGCGAGTCGGGCGTCTCGACCTCCGCAACCACCACGTCCCTGAGCGGCGGCACCAGCGCCAGCACCAGCACCGGTGGCGCGATGGCCAGGCGCAAGGCACTCAGGCAGCAGCGGAGGAGGAACAAGGGTGGCAGGCAGAAGAGCCCGAGGGAAGCAAGGCTTCGGGAAGTCGCCGAGACGAGCGGCTCCTCTTCGGCCACCGAGCCTGGGCCTGCCCCCTCGTCTACCTGGTCCAAGTCGCGCTCAGGTTCCAGGGGGGCAAGGGTTCTCGCCCCCCTTGGTGACCCTCAGCACTCTCCGGTCTCCTCCTCGTCCGGAGACTCGACCCTGTTGTCGACCCGAACGCCAGAATGCGGCAGGAAGAAAAAGGGGTCGCCCCGGAGGATCGAGAAGACGAATGGATGGGAGAAGGTTTCCCAGCTGGGTGGGCAGGGATCCAATGCGGGCGCCAGGGGGGTTGACGATGCCGGCAACATGGTTGACCCCGTGCAGCTCAAGCTGGTGATCGACGTGGACGAGGAGGAGAGGGCGACGAGGGGGGACATCGACGAACTGAAGAGGACGCAGTCTGAGGCCCTGGAAGCGATGGGAAGGCAGGTAGGTGAGACCATCGAGAGGTGCGTGGTGGCGGTGGGGGACAAGCTCCTGAGGGAGGGAGGCCAGGCGGGGCGGGCGCGCGCGGGACGGAGCCAGGAGGGCAGTGGGCAAGAGGTCTTGACGGCAGATGCGGGCCAAGCCCTGATGCTTAAGCAGCTCAAGGGCGAAATCGACCTGATGAGCGACCTGATGGCCAAGGAGGGGAGCGCTAAGGCGCTGCTTGTCTCGCAGATCGACAAGTTCAAGAACAGCTTGGACCAGGAGCGCGTCAAGTCGAGGGAGCTGCAAGACAAACTGGAAGCAACCAGGAGGGAGGGCAAGGAGGAGAGGGCAGAGCTGAAGGAGTCCTTGCAGGGGGAGAAGCAGGAGGTGGAAAAGCTGATCTCTCGAGTCTCGGAGCTGTCCCGGGAGAAGTTTCAGATGGCCGAGAACTTCAACTCAACCGTTGTGGACCAGAGGGACGAGATTCTAAGGCAGCTTGGCAAATTGTGGGCCAGAGTCAAAGACTTGAATCCCGCCACCTCGACGGTTGCTGCGGCCCCGACTGCCCTTGAGCCTCTCGAGAGCGGCAAAAATCTCGCAAAGGAACTAGAAGTGTTGTCTGTGCATCTCAAGGAGGAGCTCGTGAGGGGAAACGATCGCATCTCAGAAGTTCTGGGCTCCAGCAGCGACCAGACCGAGAGGGTACTCGGGGAAATTCAAAGAGTCGCACAGGGCTTGGAGAATTCTGCCCTTGGAGCAATAAAGGAAAGCGATCTGGCGGCGTTGCAGAGAAACATCACAGAGGGCTTCTCCGAGATGCTTGAAAGCAATCAGAAGCAGATCGAGAGCATCTATACGGTCAAGATGGATGCCATTTCCTCGCCCATACTGGAGGGCCTGTCGGACGTGACAGGCAGGATAGATGGCAGGTCGAGCGAGCAAATTGAGGCCTTCTGCAAAGCAGCCGAGTCGTGCGAAAGGATTCTGAGTGAACAGGGCAACAATCACCAGGTGCTTTGCAAGAAGCTGACTGATATCTCGAACAGAGTAGATGCCGTAGAGGGCTCTATGCCAAAGGCTTACCTGAAGAAGGAGGACCTCGAGGAAGAGGTGAGGTATGCCTTCGACAAGCTCACCAAGGCGGTTGCGCAGCAGCAAGACGCTATCTCCAAGAGTCTGGAAGAGGGTCTGCAGAAACATGAGGGAGTGGAAAAGATCGTGCTAAGCAGTGAAGGTTGCCAAACGGAAGAGGTCAAACTCATGGCTACGGTCGGAGGGACACCGGGACCAAATCGTGAAGACTCACTCGATGACGACGATGCGGGATCTACCTTCAGCCTCTCAGACTGTGCCACCCACTCCAAGAAACAGATTGCACTCTTGAAGCAGTCCGTTCACAAGGCGAAAGCGAACAGAAAGGCGATCAAGCTCATGGAAAGCATGAGAAACACAACGAGCAATTCTATGATGCACGGACTTGAGGCCTACATCAATGGCCTGCAAGCTTCTTCCAAGCTTACAAAAGGAATTTATGCCAGGTTAAACAGAGCCCAAGAGGTTTAAAGAAAACACCTAAAAGAATTGTTAGTCAACTATTCAAGAAAGCCCAATCCCCCAGCTCCACTCCTATGACGTCAAAAAGGCTCGCAAAGGGGATTGATTGTCTTTCAGTTGGACCCCGACGACGTAGATGGAGCTGCTGGATTTTGGACCACGACAAACTCCTCAGCCTGCGGCGACATGGGCGGCGTCGCGGGCGGGCTGGGGACCTCGGAGATCCTCCTGCTCATCAGGCTCTTCACCCTGATCTTGGAGATGCCCTTGGACGGCAAAGTCAGAGAGGATAGTCTGCTGTTCCTGAGGTCGGATTGGACCTGGGCGCCGTCGTCGGGGACGTGGTAGACCTGCAGCTCCTGCAGGATCCTGTGGTCCGCCGGGAACATCATGTGCTTCAGCTGCCTGATCAAAAAGTCCGGAAGGACGGCGACAAGTGGGACCAGGATGATGATCAGCCAGTACCTCGTAGTAGGCACCACGATGGTCAGGAAGAGTTGGTACACGTTTTGGCTGATCGCCGGGTCAAAGGACCCGTACACAATCAGGAACAAGAACCAAACCAAGATGGATCCCCAAATCGCAAAGTGGTGGAAGATTGTCCAGTGGTCCAGGATGAGTGCGATCTGGATGTTCACTGTGATGACGATGGTCGTGTAGAGGCAGGTGCCCATGCTGAAAAGCCCCGTAACCTTGCCGTTCTCCTTGTCAGCGTCATACCCATACGCCATCATGACCAGCAAAAAGTTCACGATTGCGGCGTAGAACGCATTCAGAACCCACATTGTCCTCACAGGGAAGAACGAGAAATATTCGTTGCGTAAGGCCCCTTGCTCATACACCCTCTGATATTTCCTGACCATCTTGTATTTTACATCCTCATCAAAGATCCCAATGGCAAGGACCGGCAAACTGGTGAACAGAATGTTGTAGCAACTCAGGTAGAAGTCATCAAAGAGGGTCTGCCCGCTGAAGAAGGCCTGCGAGTTGTAAAAGTACAGGCACAATCCCAGTACGATGTTCTTGTAGAAGAAGTACCCAACCATCCTCCCAAGCCGCTTGTAGGATATCCTGCCGTGCATCAGGATCAACCTCTCTAGAAACTTGAACTGCGCGATAGCGAAGTCGCTGCTCATCACAGCCTGCATTCCCTCCTTGCCACTGATCCCGACCCCGATGTGGGCGGCCTGGATCATGCCCACGTCGTTTGCCCCATCCCCAATGGCCAGCGTCGTGGCCCCGCTAAGCTTCACAAGCTCGGTTACCTGGGCCTTCTGCCTCGGGCTGACACGGCAGCAGATCACCGAGGCACACGACCCGCAAATATCGATCAACGAGTCTGCGTTCTCAGGGGTGATGGCGTAGGCCAGCGCGTTTCCCTCAATTACCAGAGCGCTCAGGTTCTCCCTCTTCATCACCCTCTCCTTCATCGCAGCAAACTGCTCCGTGACCTGGGTGGTAAAGATCTTGCTCCTCTCCTCGTGAGTCTGCCTCGCAGACAGCCTCTTGTCCCCCACGTTCAGCTGGACGGTGTTCACGTCCATAGCGTCCGTGAGCAGGCTGCAGGCGTACCCGATGTTCACGGCGGTCTCAAGCTTGTCTCCGGTGAGCATCCAGATGCGCAGCCCAGCATTCGCAAGGATCTCCAGGCACGCTGGAACCTTGTCCTGCAGGCGATCTTCGATCGCGGTGGCCCCGACCAAAATTAGTTCCCGCTCGATCTTGTCGTTCACGACCTCCACCTTGGCGTCCCTGTCCGACAGGGCGGTCTTGGCCTCCGTCCACTCCTTGTGGAACTCGGCGTAGACCTCGTCCGAGAGCGTCCTATAGCTGATGCACAACGTCCTGAGCCCCGCCTGCGCATACGCGTCCAGGTGGCCTTGCGTGCTCTCCTGAATCTCCCCCTCCCTCTGCGCCAGCCTTTCATAGATCACGTTGTCCGCACCCTTGCAACCCAAGATGATCTCGCCCTCCGGGGTCCTAAAGATAACTGACTGGCGCTTCCGGGCAGATGTGAACTCCAGGACGTGCAGGATCTGATACTCCCTCTCCTCCTCCTGCCCTTCGGCGTTCACCTCGCGCACGAAGAGCGAGTTTAAGTTCCTCTTGACACACTTGAAGCCAAGCTCTTTCGCCGCCAACACCAAGGCCTCCTCGTCAGGGGACTCAGCCTGGTAGTTTACCTCGTCCGGCTCTCCCTCCGGGACAACCGTGTGGCAAACTGCGAGCAGCTGCAAGAACCGGCGGACCTCCGCGGCGTCCTTGTGCTTGAGCCATGCCAGGTCGGAGATCTCGTCGTCGTGGAAGCTGAAGCCCTTGACCGGCTTGGACGCCCTCCCCTGGCTGTCCTGCATGATTTCCTCGATGACGATCCCCTTCCTCAGCGAGTTGGCCTTCTCAATCTCGTTCACACCCGTGCCGTATGTCTTGCCTTTAATGCTGCACTTGAAGAACTCCATCACGTTGCAGGTGAGCGTCCCCGTCTTATCCGTGAGCACCGTGTCGATAATGCCGAGCTCCTCGTTCAAATTCGAGGTTCTCGCAAGCGCCGCAGTGTCCGTCTCCTCATGGTACATCTCCCGGTCTTGCCGGATGTACACCATGGCCTGCACGATCTTGACCATCTCGACGCAGACGTACAGCGAGATCGGGATGAGGTATCCGTAAAGGATGAAGCTCGTGATGAAGCTCAGCCCCATGACCTTGATCTTATCCTCGGGCGTGAACTCTTTCGGCTTGTCGTCCAAGGACAGGTACCAGTGCTGGTACCCGTAGTACTCGTGCCAAAATCCGGACAGGACGCTGCCAGAGACGCACATAAAGAAGAGCAGCGTGAACTGGAACATGATGACCGAGTCGATACTCTTCTCCAGCGTGGATCGCTTGGAGGGCGGCTCCGTCGCGTTCATCATCACCTTGGACTCGTGCCCCGTGTACACGGCGACTCCGTAGACAACCTTGGTGTTCTTCAGCGAAGATCCCCTCAGCAGAATGGACTCCGGGCTCACCGGGTGGGTCTTGATCTCGTACTGAGGCTTGGACCTCCTCCTGGGGTTGCCATCCTCGTCTACCGAGGCGTCGCTGGCGCTCCTGCCGCGTGTGGATGCGGCCCCCAGCAAGTGTATGTTGCCGGTGAAGGTGTAGAGGCTCGGGTTCGGCAGGTCGCACTGCACGGCTGTGTTGAAGCCCTGGAAGTCCGTGACGTCCATGTCGTTCGTCGCCCCGATTGCCTTCTTCAACTTCAGATTGGTCTCCCCGTCCAAGTTCATGGTCTCCACGTAGCAAACTCCGTCCGAGGTCCCGGACGAGAGTAGCACGAGATCTGCCGGGAAGGCCTGGTCCCTAGTGACCCGAAGGATGTCTCCCACGTGGACCTGGTCCCACCTCACTGTCTTCCAATCCCTCCTGCTCCTGCTCCAGACCTCCACCTCCCTGCCGTTCTCCTTCTTGTCGGCCTGGTGCCTCTTGTAGTCCTCGATGGCCTCCTTGACGAGAGAGACGCCCAGGACGATCGCCAGAGGCGTGAAGGTGGTCCACGGCCTCACGGGACTGACGTCCGTGAGCGAAAGACCAGCCACAAGTGTGAAGTACACGTTCGCGACGCGCCTGAACTGCTCATACAGCGAGCGGGGGAAGAAGGTGAACACGGTGTACTTGGCGGTCCTGGTCCGGTTATTCCGGAAGGTTTTCCTCCATTGGTGGTCGGAGCTGTTCGTGAAGACAGTCCGAACCTCCTCCGAGCTTGTTCCGGTGGACGAGGAGGCGCCCCCGGACGCCTGTGTCAGCAGCTGGTTCAGCTGGTTTGGGTTCATACCCGACTTCCGCTTCTCTGGCTTCATCTTCTGCCTCCCTCGTCACTATCTTGGGACTCCGGGGTCTGCACGATCAGCTCCAAGGCAACGAAAGCGGCCGCGCTCCCAACTCCAAAGGTCCTGGCTTTCCTTCCCGTCTAGGACACTTACGGGCGGTCCCGCATTCAACGCCTTTGACTACGCGTCCGTCCCCAGGCTTTTCGTCTCGCGTTTCATCACCACGGACACGTCTCCGACCTCCACCGCCACCTCAGGAGCCTCCCGCCCCGCGCTTCGGCGCTCCTCGACTCGCCGCCGTCTTCGAGCAATGGAAGACGCTCTTTTGCTCTATTCCAAGGCTGGCCCTTGCCCTTGCCCTTTGGGATCTCGTGTGGTGAGCATCGAAATGCATTTCCAATTGGAAATGTCTGATCGGGAAAGTTCCCTTAGAAAAGTCCAAAGTACCAAAGCAGTGGCTGGACCTTGCATTGTACAGTGGGAAGTGCGTGTTTTACAACCATCGGTGGGTGATCACAAGCATCGCAGCCACTGCAGTGGCAGTGACGGCTGCCGTGTCGGCTGTGCTCGAGCGGCGCGGGTATCGGGCGGGGGGACGCAAGGGCGCAGTGTCGACGCACAGACGCGAGAGGTTTGGCTGAGAGCGTGCGTGGTAACGGGCGCAGGGCGAACGAGGGAAGCGCCGTCACCGAGTTGGATTGAAGAACTTGTGACGATTTGTGGCTTTGAGGAAGATGTTTTGTTGCTTCGGAGGCAAAAACCTCGACAAGGCTTTTGCGAAGCTGGACGCTCAGGCCGTTCACAAGGCCACGGTCATCGGGGACGACCATGCATGCATGAAGCGCTTCTTTCAGCACGTGCGGTTCCTGAACGAGCCCACGTTGCACGAGGAACCTCTTGACGCCCAGGAGCGGCTGAAGGTCAGCTTCTACATCAGGCGGCAGAAGATCAATGACTTGCTCCTCAAGTGCACCAAGCTCAAGGTGGAGGAGCACGAGGACATGAAGCCTCACCTGGAAAGGGTGGAGCAGTTGGCCATCGACCTGGAGGGTCGGGGGACCAACATGAACGCCATCTTTCGGTCCGAGGGAAACCAGAAGATCTTGGAAGAAAAAGACGCGATCTTGGCCCTGGCGACCTTCCTGGAGGCGTCGAGCAACTTCGATTACGAGAAGCTGGAGGCGACATTCGACGATGGGTACAAGTTCTCCGTCCGGGAGATGCTCTCCGTGGTGGAGGACGGCCAGGTCGGGGATTGGGCGCCCACCCAGTAAAGAATCGGGAACGTCAACTTTAGCTTCAGCGACCACCTCAGCAAGGACAGGAGGAGCTCCGCGGACTTCTCTGGCGTCGAGCATATGGAGCACGATCTCGTGATTTTGATCATCCCTGCCGTAGAGGTTTTGAAGGATTCTTTCGAGGAGTACATGGACAGATACCGGGTCTACATGTCCCCTTGTGTCGTGGAGGACGGCCCCACGATGGTTTTGGTGCTCACCGGGCTGACGGAGATGAAAGATTACTGCCGGAAAAAGCTGCGGGCAGACTACGTGGGCAAGATTGAGGACAGCACCAAGAGGATCGTAGAGTTCTGCTGCACTGTGGTGGAGGACCAGGACGTGGCGCTCACCAAGCTCAAGCTCCCGCTGGTCACCTTTGTTGACTTCGACGACTTCGTGCGGTTCAGGAGAATGATGAACGACATCGCCAAGGTGTTCTCCGGGGGGGAGACGGATCAGAAGCGGACGTCTGTCTTCCTGAATGAGAGGGAGAGCTTCTTCACGTGAGAGAAGAGATAGATTGAGATAGAGAGGGATCGAAATCATCACTATTCTTTTTTGGGGGGGGTTCGGTTGGTTGGGGCGCTCTTTGTCCCGTGGAGCTGGAAATGTTTTTGGGAAAAACGTGTAATGATAATGATACAGCAATGTTGGCGCTGGCGCAGGCCTCCGAGTCCACCTCGCTCCTCCCCCTGGGCCCCACGCTCACTCTCCATCCTTGACGGGAATGAACTGCCACACCACAGCCATGGAGGACCCCATGATGGCCATCCACACCACACTGACGGCGCTCGGCACCCTCACGAGGTAGTCCCCGAAGTGGAGGGTGGCGAGAAGCACGCCAAAGGCGCTAGACTTCATCGCAGTCTCGATGGCGGTGGTCCTGCAGACGGTCTCGCCGAACTTGCAAACCCTGCAGAGCCAGTACCCCGCGGCCCCTCCGACGAGGTGAAGGAGCATCACCACGATCTGCAGGGCCCATCCCGAGTTCTTGATGGCTTGGGCGCACCCCGCGACGCTCGCCCCGACGAGCAGGACGGTGGAAGTCACTCCAATGGTCGGGCACAGAGGCTCAACCTTCCTGCAGAACTTTGGCGCCGCAGAGTTGAGGCAGACCCCAAGGACGATGGGAAGCAGGACGACCTGCATGGCGCTGATGGCAACGCCCACCGCGTCCACCGGCACGATGGTACCCAGCAGGAGCTTGGCGATCAGAGGGGTCATGAAGATGGTGCCCAGCGTAGTGCTCGTTGTCATCACAACGGAGAGCGCGACGTCGCCCCTGGCAATGTAGGTGCAAAGGTTGCTTGCTTGGCCGCCGTTGATGGACCCCACGAGGACGAGGCCGGCCACGATAGGCGGTGACATGGCGAAGGCCTTGCCAAGAGCCAGGCCGAGGAGGGGCATGAGAACGTAGCAGCAGATGAAGTTGATCGTGACCGGCCCGGGCTTGGACAGCACCCTCTTGAAGTCCTCCAGCGTGAGCGTTATTCCCATGCTGAACATGAGGATGCCCAGGCCCACGGTGAAGTACGAGGTGCTGAGCCAAGAGAACAATCCGGGGTTCGCCAGGCCAGCCGCGGCCGCGAGGACCGTCCACACGGGAAACAGGTTGGCGAAGATGTTCGAGACCTTGAGGTAAAGGTCGAACAAGCTTCAAAACGGGAAGGCAAGCGTATGGCGAGATGCGGGTCAATGGGACGATGGGGGCGAGCGCGAGACCATACGAGGCGAGACGAGCGAGGGGGAGGGGGGAGGGCTCACCTCTCCGTGGATGATCCCGAGGAGGACAAGGATCTCGCCCGAACGCCACGGCGCTCGTCGGCCTTCGCGGGCGGCCGCACGACGGTTCGCTGGCATGCCACTTTCCTCGGACCGCACGCCATGGCGCGCAGCGTCGTCGACCTCCCGACCTTCGCCCTCCTTCGCCGCCCCTGCGACTGAGCTGATGATGTACGCTGAGAAGATGAAACGCACGCGACGGGAGTTTCCTTGTTTGCCGCGGCAAAGGGCGAGGCGCGGAGCGCCGCTTTCGGGGCCAAAGAGAACATGGCGGTCGTCGTCGCTCCCCCCCGAGGCGCTACCCTCCACGAGTCGGGTCGACGGTGGGCACTTGGTGTGTCTGTCCGCGCCCCCCGCTGCGCGATCGGAAACCGTGTGCCTTCTCCGCCCCTCAACCTTTTTTGAGCCGCCCGGATCGTACGGCATCAGGGGCATCTCGAGCCTGAATGTAGAAAACGCTGTCTTCGTTTCTTCTGAAACGGATTCTCGACACGAAATCCGGAACGTGATCTTCTAGGCCACTTTCCAAACTTCAAACTTTTTTTTTTTTGGCTCAACCTCAACTGGGATCCCAAGTCGATCCCAAGTCGATCCCAAGTTGGGGGCCCAAAGGTCTGGGTCGTAACGTCTCACCGTGAGCTCGAGGACAAGAACGAGGCGAGGCGACGCCGCCCGGCGGAGAGGCCCCGTAACCGCAGAAGGAAGCTAAAGAAAATAAGGTTTGCGAATGTTTTGGAACGAAAGAACGAAGACAAAACATGTTGAGGTCAACCTGACTTAGTCCTGGCCTGCGACCCACCGCCGGACACCATCGTGGGCATCAGGAAGAGCTCCTGCGGCCTCGGAATCTCGTCGAACCATGGGTGCTCCGCGGCCTGCCTGGCCGTAAGCCTCCTCCCCGGGTCGTACGATAGCATTCCTTCCAGGAGGTCGAACCCGGTGTCGCTCAGCGTGGCCTGCCCGCCAGTGAAAGCAAACTTGGGGAACATGGACCTGAGCTTGGACCCCGGGTGATATTTGAACTTCACCTTCTTGCACATCTTCATCTCGGAGAACCCGGGCCACGTCTCGTCCGTGGGCGTGCCAAGCACGGAGAACACCCTGTCAATCTGCTCTATCTCTGTCTTGCCGGTGAACAACGGCTTTCGCGTCAGCAGCTCCGCCATGATGCAGCCCATGGACCACACGTCTATCGCGGGGGAGTACACGCCCTCCGAGATCAGCAGCTCCGGAGCCCGGTACCACAGCGTCACCACCAGCTGGGTGTAGGCCTGGAGAGGGGAGCCGTAGGTCCTCGCCAACCCAAAGTCGCAGATCTTGACCTCGCCTCGGTTGTTGTACAGGATGTTCGAGGTCTTCAGGTCCCGGTGAAAGACCCAGTTGTCGTGCAGGTACGCGAGGCCGAGCAGGAGCTGTCGCATCAGGGCCTTGACCTCCGCCGTGGTGAAGGGCTGCCGGAGAGACTCGAGCAGGCCCTTCAGGTCATGCTCCATGAACTCCATGACCAAGAAGATGGAGTCCAGGCTCTTGCCGACGACGACCTCGCTCACGTTCAGGATGTTCGGGTGGTCCAGCCCGAGCAGGATGTTGATTTCCCGCACCGAGGTGAGCGGGAACCCCTCCTTTTGTTTGGACATTTTAATCTTCTTCAGCGCAACGACCTTGCCCGTTCTCTTGTCCCGCGCCCGATACACCACCCCGTACGAGCCCTCGTCGATGTGGTTCAGCTTCTCGAACTCGTCCACGGACCGGCAGCCCTCGAGGGGGCCGGGTATGTATAGCCCGGGCTCCCCCCTCTCCCCCCGGCCGTCGCCGTCGCCGTCGCCGTCGTCTCGAGCCCGCTTCCCAGGGGTCGGTCGCGACGGGCCCGCCTCCGCCTCGCCGCCACGCTGCGCGCTGCGGAACGACTCGATCTCCGCGCTGGCCTTCTCGAGGAAGGACGACATGATGATCGCTGAGACGAGGATCGGCGCCTCCTGCCCTCCTCCTGCAGCTGCAGATTTGACAGGGGAGGGTGTGTTTGGCGGGGAGATGGTCTGGGCAATGGCTGACCGGCCGAACGGCGGAGGGATAGAGCGACACGTTTTGGGCCACAGGTGATCTCGCCTTTCCCTTGTGAGTAATATATAATAATTATACGCACAAGCAACCTTAAAAAAATATATCTATCTATTGTACCGCCGCCACAGAGCGAGCGGTCCCTCTCTCTCTCTCTCTCTCTCTCCTCAACCCATGGTGAAGTAGTGGTGCCCGACCTCGTCAAGGTTCTTGAAGGTCCTCTTCCACGCCTCCCAGTACGAGATCACGGTGTACTGCAAGCCGTTCTCCTTGCAGAACCTCGCCAGCCTCTTGCTCACCTCAGGCTGCTTGTACTGCGGCATGTTAGGGAACAGGTGGTGGACGACCTGGCAGTTAAGGTATCCCATCACCCAGTTGATCAAGGGGTTCTGGGGGTTGATGTCCACGGTGTGGTGGACGGCGAACTCGACCCAGTTCTTGAACTTGTCCTCGTCAACGGTATCGGTGTGGGTGTGGGACAGCGAGAAGTGGCCGAAGAGGTACTGGCCCGCGACCCACAGGGAAACCCAGTGCAGACCGTAGCACTGCCAGAACCCGAGGCCGGAAACGGACGCCATCAAGTAGGGGCGGACGGTGTGCGACGAGAGCATCCACAGCCCCTGCTCCCAGCTCTTCTCCCTCAGCACCTTCCTCGGGTGCAGGTAGAACAGCCAGAAGAGCATGACGAAGAGCCCAGAGGTCACGGGCAGAAAGGTGTAGGCCTGGAAGCGCATCCACCACTTGGAGTGGGATCGGGCCCTGTTCTTCTCGATCGCCGTGTCGAAGAAGGCAACGAGGGGGACGGTGTCGAGGTCCATGTCGTAGTTGATCTTCTGAGGAGTCGTGTGGTGCTTCTCGTGCATGGAGTTCCACATGGACCCGCAAGATCCCAGCCCGAACCCGATGAAGGCCCTCTGGATCCTCTTGTCGACCCAAATCTTGCCAGTCAGCGAGTTGTGGCCACCCTCGTGCTGCAGCCAGCCGCACCTGGCGCCAAAGAGCCCGAGAGTCAGCACGGAGAGGGCCTTGAAAAGGAGCCCTGGAAGGGAGAACAAGTACAAGCCGAGCGCGAAGATGGCTGCAAGCTCCGCCACGCGCATCACGACATGCGAGACGTTCGTGTCGAAGAAGCCGTCCCTGGTGAGCTCTTGCCGGAACTGCTTGAAGGCCTCCAGGAGCTCTTGTTCCTTCTTGTTCGCAAAGTCCCTGCCACCCTGAGCAATACGCTTCGGCAGGGACTTGAGAACGAGCTTGGCCTTCTTCGAGCGCATGTGGAACTCGTTGAAGGTCTCCGTGGCGTCAGCCCCGAGCGAGGTCAGCATGTAGTTGATCACGCTGCCGCCCGGGTGCTTGAAGTCCGTCACATCATACTCCACGCCATCGATGGAGACGTACTTCCGCGGCTTGGCGGCCTTCGGGTCGGCCGCATTCGCGGCGTGCGACACCGTCGCTGCCTGCGAGTAGGGCGGCATTCTTCTCCCACCGCGCGCTGTCCTGCCTGGGTTGGGCTCAAGCGCCGCTCACCTCGATCGCGTTCCGATCGACGTCACCGCGCGGACCGACACCTGCTCTGCCGCGCTGCGCCCGCAATTGCTCTTCGATTTTGAGAATGGCTGCTTGAAAAAACAAGATCTTGATTCTGTGGCCTACACTACAGTAGAAATACTACAAAGTACAGTAAAAAAATCGCCGCGGACCAAATATTTCCGCGAAAATCGAAAACATTTCCATATGGAAATGTCCCGCAGGATTTTTCCCGTTGTTGTTGTTTTTCTAACGCATCGACAAAACCTGGGTTTCGAGAGTAGTTTTCGCGTTGTGGGAGAATCCGAGACGAGAGCACGCAGTGATAACGGTGGTCAAGCAAACGATCGACATCATCGACGACAAGACTAGAGCAGAGGAGCGCCAGGCGCAGCTGCGAGGAGCAGAAGGGTAACCCTTCCGCGCCCGCGACCGGGGAAGCGTCCGTCGAGGCCGCCCGCGCGCGCGCGCGCTCTTGAAGAGACACAGCACCCCCCCACCCCCTCCCGCCTCCCGCGACCGACGCGGCGCTGACGTGGTTCGGGGGTTTCACTGTTGGTCCCTCTTGAAGCCAGGAAGGGCCAAACCAACGAGGGCCATGAAGATGATGTTATGCACGAGGAGGGTCGTTGCCTTGGCTATGGTTCTCGGGTTGGTCGCCGGCATGGCGTCGGCGGACCCCTCCATCCCGGGAGGAGCCGGGTACGCCTTGCTTTTTAGCGACAACATCGCCACCGTGGAGCCCTTTCATGACATGCCAACGAACGAGCTTACGTTCGAGGCATGGGTGCGCACTTCAGACAAGTGCCACACTGGGGCGATCGTGTCGTACGCCGAGAAGACGGATTCCAGTGACACCAACGAGCGCGTCGCGGCGGCAAACTCCTTTGTGGTGTGGGACATCAAGGACCTGATTGCGTGCCGCGGTTACGCGATGCTGGACAGGATCCCTGACCCGGAGAACAAGTCTTGCCGCTCCGCGTACAAGAAGTCCAAGGAGAAGGCGGACCAGAAGATCGACATCTCGGACGGCCAGTGGCACCACCTCGCCGTCACCTGGAGCGCGAGCAAGAAGGGAAGGACTGTCGTGTACATCGACGGCATGAAGAGAGCCGAGTCGGAGACAGGCATCACGAGGCCCATCAAGCCGGGAGGCGCGCTGGTGCTGGGGGCCGATCAGGACTGCTACAACGGCTGCTTCGAGAAGGAGCAGGCCTATTACGGGATGATGGACGAGGTCAGGATCTGGAGCAAGGAGCTGACGCAGACGGAAATCTTGAAGAACTTCAGGTACTCTGGGGACAGACTTGAGGACCGCGATTTGGTGGCGTACTGGAAGTTCGACGACCTGATGGGCGATAGGGGCATCATGACCACGCATTACCAGGCCAAGGACTCGAGCGGCAGGAACAACAACCTGAACGTGATGACCATGCCAAAGCAGGCAGAGGACAACGTGTTGCAGTCTGGAAGGGACCTCGGTTTTCCCGCCTTGGACTTTCAGAACAACTACGCGATGAACGCTTACTTCCAAGGCATGCCGAACGAGGACATCACCGTCGAGTTCTGGAGCAAGACCCCGAAGGTCAGCGACGCCACGGAGGACAGGAACATGTACCAGGAGCTTTTCTCATTTGCGGCGGTGAAGAGAGGCAACGGGGATCTGAGTGATGACGGAGGTTATGCAGATGCCGTCTTCATGGACGACGCAATCCTGATCGAGAAGTACAACAACGACTACATCGGGTCAGGGTGGCTACCCCAGATCACCACGAGAGACATGAAGTCCACGGTGGGCACCATCTCGGTGCACATCAACGCCAACAGGCAGGGCAACGGGTACAAGTTTGACAACTGGATCGACTTTGCCGTGGACTGGACGGACAACGACTGGCATCACATCGCGGTGTCCTGGAGGAAATCTACCGGGGAGACCAGGCTTTACTTTGACGGCAAGGAGTACAAGCCCTTCTGGAAGTCGGATAAGCATAGCGTTGCTCACAAGAGCCCCACCAAGGGAGGCGTCGATCCCCACATCGCTGCCGGCACGGAGAGGACCGGCTCAGGATCCCTCGTGCTGGGCCAGAACCAGGAATGCTTCGCGGGCTGCTTTTCGCCAACCAATGGTTTCCACGGTAGCATGGCCGACCTAAGGATCTGGAACAAGGTCCGCAGCGGCAGCGACATTCAGCGTGATATGGAGAGGAGGCTTGGTGGCAGCGAGGATGGACTGGCCTTCCACTACGAGTTTAGGACATACGACAGCATCATCGAGAACTCGGTGGACACGGACTACAACGGTCAGTCCATCCCCAAATACATCAACAACCTCAAGCTCGGTGGCAGCGGGCCCACCTGGCACCTCTCCTACTGCCCTCTCGAGAGGGCGGATGGGCAGCCGGTGGAACTGCCGAGGCCGGGAACGGCGGGCTACGCGCTGGAGCTTGACGACCAGCAGGTGCTGATGCTCGAGAACTTCCAGAACTTCCCGTCTCACGCGGTGACCCTAGAGTTCTGGATGTGGTCTGCGGACAAGTGCCGCAAGGGCAGCCCCTTCTCGTACGCCACCGGCGGGTACGAGAAGGCTGACAACTCCTTCTTGCTCTTCGACTACAACGACTGGGGCGTCGCGGTAATGGAGGACGAGGGTAGCTACAAGGACCACCACTCGGGAATTTCTGCCACGGACGGGCAGTGGCACCACATCGCGGTGACGTGGGAATCCAGGACGGGCGAGACCATCCTGTACGAAGACGGCAGAAAGGTTTGGACCGCCAAGCGAGGGGAGGGCAAGACGATCCCATCTGGCGGCACCCTGGTCATCGGAAGGGAGCAGGACTGCCTTGGTGGCTGCTTTGACTCGGACGAGGGGGCCAAGGGTGACACGCAGGCCAAGGAGGTCAATGAGTACGGCTCAGAGGACTTTTTTGGCATGATCGAGGAGATGAGACTTTGGAAGGTGGTCAGAACCAAGGCTGAGATCAACCAGGGCATGAGGGCGGACGACGGCTTGTCCAAGAAGCACGGGTACGACAACCCAGGCCTGGACCCCAACCACCCCGACCTCGTGGCCTACTGGAAGTTTGACGCAGGGAACGGCTACAACGTCATCGACGCCACTGGCAATGGGCACGACTTGAGGATGTCCTTCATCCCGCAGTGGCGGGTGGTGAACTGGCTCTCGATCTGCGGCAACGGGATCGTGGAGGGCGCGGAGGAGTGCGATGACGGAAACCAGAACGATGGGGACGGGTGCGACCACACCTGCAGGACTGAGCCCGGCTGGTTCTGCACCCTGGAGAGGCCCAGCGTTTGCTCCAGGCCAGGGGACCACAAGGACTACAGTGGCGGCGGATCCTCCTCTGGAGGCGGGTCCAGCCCTGCTCCTGCCCCCTACGACCCCAGGGACCACTCCTACACCCCTCCCGTGGCCCCGCCCTTACCTTCCCATGACGACAAGCCCAAGAAGAAGGGCGGCCACGGCGGCGTCATCACTTTCTTCGTCTTTGTCATCATCCTGGGCACGATGGGCACCGTGGTCTACTTCAGGCGCGAGGATTTGTACGAGAGATTTCCAAAGTTCAGGATCGCGGTGAGCAACATTCAGGACAGGTTCTTCAGGAAGAATAGGAACTACGATATGCTGCACTTGGACGCCGCTGAGGCGGACATCCTAGCCCCAGAGTTTGTCGGGATGCAGGCCGGTCCGGGCCAGTACAGGCCCCCGCAAGAGACCCCCGAGGAACCACAGGACCAAGACAACACCCTTTCCTAATT
>Ga0160423_10001957_pt1 | contig 17237 bp, 31 predicted proteins | sample CRUFie14St8metaG_FD_108191 | JGI IMG/M metagenome (GOLD analysis project Ga0160423, IMG submission 108191) | Marine microbial communities from the Costa Rica Dome - CRUD Field 142mm St8 metaG | ecosystem: Environmental > Aquatic > Marine > Oceanic > Photic zone | place: Costa Rica: the Eastern... | reverse complement strand
GTTTCTCAGTGGTTTCTGCAGGTTCTTCGACTGCAGGTTCTTCGACTGCAGGTTCTTCGACTGCAGGTTCTTCGACTGCAGGTTCTTCGACTGCAGGTTCTTCGACTGCAGGTTCTTCGATTCCTTGTTCAAGGCCGCGCTGATAAGCGACTAGTCTCTTGTTTATCGCTTTTATTTCAATGGTGAGTTTTCTAATTTTTGCCTTGTCCAACTGTGCGTCGGGAATGTTGGTGCCATCTTCCTTTCTCATCATGGCTGCTCTTTGGCGCTTAAGCGCAACGAGCCTGGCATGGTCGCTTTCTGTCCAACTCATGTTCAGTTGGAGGAGGGGACTGCCGTTTGAACATTCCCTTTCTCCTTTGCCTTGTTAGCTTTGATGACAAGATCAACAATTTTCTCTATCCATTCATCGTAATGGACCGCGTGTGGTACATCCGATTCATTCGCGCGTTCGTGGATTCCCCACTCGCACTCGAATGCGTCTTTGCAGTCGTAACGCAACATATTCCCATTCTTACTATACGAAACAATTCGTCCGTTATTGTCAATAGTGGGTAGTGTTCCAGTAAAATTGCCGACTGATGCCACATTCGGTATTATCCATTGAAGTCTCTCCAATTGCTGCCATTCTTGCAGATAGCCTTTGGACATGCTTTTGATGTTATCAAACCAAGCATTCATCTCTTTATTCCAGATTTCATCCCTGGGTGCGGGTACAATGTTACTGCCACCGTTGCGTGATTGCAGGGTGGGTAGCCCCGAGCCATCTATGCTTGGGAAGAAGTCCTGGTACCAATGGTTGTCTAGTTGTGCAAAGTCCTCGATTTCCAGATCATAGTAGATGCTTCCAGCGATAAAGTCCCATATAGCCTGTTCGTAAAGGCTCCATCCTTCATCTTTGTACACCCAACTGCCTGGGGTTACGCCATGCCATCTTCCGATTCCTGGATGGGATCGTTCACTTGTTTCCCAAATGTATTGGCATGGGTCTGCTTCCAACCAATCCTCAATCCCCCAATCATCGAAGTGTTCTGCGAAATTTCTCTCCCAGGCATTCGTTATCCTTGTGAAGTATTTGCATATTCCTCTTGCGTTTCTGTAATTTGCAGAGTTTCCGTCCCTACTGCGCGAGTAGTCCCTAGACATGTAGGGATTAGGAATCAAATCCTTGCCTTCCCCCGTAAGAAGCACATCTAAGCTCAAAGAGCCCAGATATACCGTTTCGTCGCCAAGAACATCGTGCCTGTAGTTGCATTCCTCACAATTATGCCAGATTTCTCTCTGGATTTCCTCTACGAGGTGTGCTGGGCAATCTGGATCAGTTCCGTACCAATCAGGGAAGTTTTCTATATCATCGTGCCAACTTTCCATGTGCTTGTCACACACGGGATAGTCTGCTTCATTGTAATGTTCAAACCGTCTGGGGATGACTTCCTTTCTCTGAGGGTTCATGCCACAATTTAGTCTCGACAATATAACCAATTTGTTCCAAGCGTTGAAGCTGTCGTCTTCCTTACAAGTCATCAAGTTGTGTTGGACATATTCATGCTCGTCCAACAGGGATAATCGAAGGATTTCGTCCTTCGACATGGGATTAATCTCCCCAATCTCGCCCCAATTGTAGGGGCTTTTTTCCCTTCTCTTGAATAAACCGTAATGCTCGACACCACATACCACCACGAAGTCAATCTCTAATGATTCTTCGAGGTCATTTAGTGTAGAGTGGAAGTCTTCCGGCTGTTGGCTAAACACCTGCCAAACATCTGGTATCATTGTGTATCTAAGGGAGTGCTTTGACCTACATATCGGCCCCCTCCCTATCAATGTCGAATGCTCATCGGACAATTCCCTGTTGCAGTCAATGCATCTTCCATGCACACCGCCCACATCTCCGGATTTCTTCCGGACGATACTGGAAATATATTCAGAAAACCCCTGATAGTATTGTTCATTACTATTAAAAATATCATTCATGTTCAGTGTTCAAAGATTTGATTTCACTTGCTCGAGAGTCTCCTCGTCAAGTAGTCCAGAGCGTATCAATTCGTCTAGAATTCTCTTATCCTTGTTGCCCATACTTGTGTGGTCGTCCGTAGGAACGACTGCTACATGCAACTGGAAGTTCTCTGAGTCATTGTATGAGTTCTCCATGAAAGCTCCGCCCAGGGAGAATGCTAAACCATTCAGAAACTCGATAGGGTACATTTCCCTGCCAATCTGAATGATGAACTCCTTGTGCATCTCATTCTTGAGCCTCTCCAACTCCTCTTCCATCTTGTCGGCGAGGCTGTCTCCCCAGAGCAGTGAGTGTTCAGGTTTGATTCCAGGCACTATTTCCTCTGCGGGTGGGTTATCACGCCCAATTCCCCAGTTAATATCGCCGTCTCCAATCCTCAAAGGCCAATAGCCCATCAGATCTCATCCTTTACTATCTCGATTAGACCCTTTGCCCTCTCTATCAGAGGGTATGCCGAGATTGTTCCCCTTCCGGCATCCAGTCTTTCGTCGTCAATTACATCATCCACTCTTCCTATTTTTTGAAGAGCAGAGTCAAGCTCATTCATTACCTGCTCCAGTATTTCCCAGCATTCATCTTTTGTCAGACTCATGCTTCCACTTCCTTGCCATACATCAAATCCTCTTGGGTGACATCAAGTTCTTCGCATATCAAATTAAGAGGGACTGTGACATAGAAGCCAAATTGTTCCTCTTTGATAGTCAATCCATGACCCCAAATCTCCTTCCAGTTCTTAGTGATCCAATTTGCTAATTTGCTCATTCTTTCACCTCTGTTTCCTTTATCCTTACATCTGCGCTTACGCAGGTGTATAGCTTCTGCTTTGCTTCTTCGTAAGTGTCGTAGGTGCCGACTACTCGCCACCCTCCGACAATTACATCGTATTGCTTAGCCATGTTCAGTAGTTATCGCATTTCTGTGACTACGCCCTCGAAAATCGAGCCGCTTGGTTCCCAATCCACTCTTTGTGGGTTGTCTTCAGCTTGTGCGTCGTCATCAACCCAAATATGAGGGGTCAATGCGTTCCTTCCGTCATAGGAAGCCCGCGAAAGTGCTTCATACGCCTCATGGCTTGCTTCCTCATCTTCTATTCCATTCCCATAGGCTCTGCTAAGAGCCCTAAATAGCATTACAGTAACCTGGTCTGGCTCATAACCGAAGCATTCGGCCATCTCTGCTGCTACGAGTTCATCCGCGCTTGATTCGTCGTTGATGTTCTCAAATGGGTCCTTCACTGCCTTCATTCTGACAGAATCAAGTGCTCTCCTCAAATCATCCCTGATTTTCACATCGATAGCACTAGATTCCATATCCATCTGCAGCGTTTCCGTAATTATGTTACTTGCCCAACTAGGCATAGTCCATATTTCTTCATCCATGTTCAGTCTAGGGCTTTACTGGGTAGTAGAATGCCATCTTCTCCCTGCAGTGTTTGCAGTAGCCAGCCCCATCTGCCATCACTTCTGCACGCCACCTTTGCTCCTTTTCCGGTTTGTTGTCCCAACAGGAACAACGGACATCTTCCTTGCTTAACATTGCAGACCGAGGTGGCCTACTGTCGTTTGAGGCTTGTGTTTTCATGCTCAGTGGTGAGGTGGGGTGCCTAATTGTCCCATATTGGGCATTGCACCTGGTTGAGGTGCTTGAGACCATTGGTTCGATGAACCATCCCACACCCACAGTATTCCATCCCATTGGACATACCATTGCCCGTTCATCTGGAATGGATCTGAGTTAGCCATCATCTGATTCGAGAATGGGATCGGGGCGTTGGGCAAAAGATTCACTTGTGCCGCCCCTGGTGTCCTCACAAGTTGTGGAATCATCATCCATGTTGTGAAAATCCCATAACCAATCCAGAAAATTGGCATTTCAATTTGTTCTGGTAAGTGAAGTCCCGAAATATCGACTTCTGCTAGCCTTGTGTACCAATAGGCACCGGCTACAATCAACAAAAGGACTCCAAATAGCCTTCGCATGGTAAGTACCTGCATGTTCAGTGTGAAGGGTGCTTGCCGTTTAACCCTAGTCAAGAATCTCGTAGTGGTCGTCCCAGCAATAGACATTCTCCAAATGTCGCGGGGCGAGCTTTGCAGTATTTCCTTGACAAGGTGTCGGCGGCCCTTTACGAAGCCTTCTCAATGCGGCTCCTTTTACATCGATTGTGTGAATTGTCCCACAAAACCTACATTTCGCCTTAGTCATGGTTATCATCTGAGTGTTGGTACATTTCCTTCAATTCCCATTCGCAAACAGTATATTTTGGTTGTCCCATCCTTCCAATCCTAACCATGTTCTCACATTTCCTAAATCGCTTGTCCTTCGCCAGGACATTGCCTATCTGATTCATCGTCGCACCCCACCTAGAAGATTCATTCACATGCTCGTAAATCCTTCTGGTGTGGCATTTACCTTCCTTCTCTAAGAGTTTCACTATTTGTTCTCTTATCCGCGCCGTTCTACCCATGGAGTGTTCCCTCTCGGGGCTCACCATTTAGGCATTTCCGATTTTCCATGTTCAGTCAAGGCTCCAAGCCCCATTCAAGGGTGCTCCAGCCTCTCTCATGCAAGTAATACAGAACCATCTTGGTAATGACCTCGATGCCTGCTATACTCAGCCCTATTGCTAGATCTCCCGTAAGAAGCCATGCGATTAGAATTGTATCTGTCGTGGCGATGAATCGCCAGGATAGCGTCTTAACAAGTGATCTCGTCTTGTTTGCATGCATGTTCAGTCGTCATAGTTCTCTCTTAAGAGCCCTAATGGTGTCACTTTCCGCATTGTAGCGGTCTATGTGCTGCTTGATTGTCTTCCTGACAGTGCCCTTCGCATTAGGCTGTGAGCCGTCATTCGGATAGCGTATCTGTATCAGGGTGGCCTGTCCATGCTTGTTGTGTTCTGCACATCCAGGGTGTGAACAATATCCAGTAGCATACGGTTGCCTGTGGTGGCCTGCTCCGCACTTTCCTCCCTTGTTCAAGGGCATACCGTCTTCGTGCCATATCGCGTGTTTGTCTTGCGCGTAGAACAGTTCTTCGATTCTTAGAGCCTCTTCAAGCCCTTTCTTGTTGCCTTTCAACCACTCCCCAATCAGTCTGTCGATTTCCCACTCTTTCGAGAAGGGGCACCACATACAGGAACTCTTCTTGACAGGTGTTCCGTCTCCTCGATAGTCCCAACCCAAGTGGTCGAGAATCTCTAGGCACTCCTTCCTGTTCAATTTGAGATCCATCAAGGGATAGTGATACTCATGTCCGAGAATCTTCTTTCCCTTTGTGTCTGATTTTCGTCGGTTGGCTGTGAATCGGTCTGAGCGACCTTCTTCCTCAAGCTCTATGCCGAGGTACCAATGCTTCGTGCATACTTCGTGGTTGCCGAATCTCTCATCCGACCACTTCTGCATTACTTCGCCCTTGAATCTCATGCTGCAGACATGCCCCCCTCCCGGCATTAGCGGGAAGGCGCGACCATCTGTCAGCCATTCGTATATCGTGTAGGGCGTTTTACGCTTCTCGTATTGCGTCTGTTCCTCCTTAGGTAGGAGTCGCAATTCCTTTTGTCTGCCAAGCAGTTCACCTGTTTCCTTGTGGTAGTAGCGATTGTAATGGTGCCTGACTACGGCAAGCTCAACGCCTACCTCAGCACACCTCTTCTTCGCGTACTCAATGTTCTCATAAGTCTCCTCCCATTCGCTGCCAGGGTCGGAGAACACTGCCGCATCTACTACAGGGAATGCCTCATCGAGTTGCTCTCGAGTGATTCCCAGGTAGTCTGCAGCCTTGTCCCTTTCCAAGTGCATGGCAAGCAGCGCGGACGAATCCACGCCACCTCCGAATGCAAGTATCTTCGGTCCATTCATGTTCAGTGCCTCCCATAGGGAGTCTTTGATAATAGATCGGTCATTCGTCGGCAATCGCTAAATCTAGCCATTCTTCGAAAGATTCCTTATCGTATTCGTGTGCTATGTCGCCAGAGCCTATTTCCACCCTCACGGGGTAGTCCTCTCGACCCAAAATAGGGACTGATGCTTCCTTTTCCTCGAAAATAATCAACTCAAACCATCGAGTATAGTCGGTGTCCCAGCCATCCTCGTTATTCATTATCCTGTGGAGGGCTTCATCATCCTTGATTCCCCTCTCCTCTAGCCATTGTATTCTCCCAGAGGCAAATGAGTCTCGGTCTTTCCATCGATCACCGTTCGGTGCTGTCGTCGCAAAGGTTCCATTTGCCCAAATCTCATAGGAGTATTCGTTGTTCCTCTTACTCGCCACAGGTCCAGTATCAAACCAAACCGCGTCTTTCCGATTATCCATGTTCAGTGATTATCTAGGATTCCTTGTCAGGATTCCTTCTTGTCCCGCATATATGTCGTACACATGGATTCTTGTCACGGACGACATTATCTCTGCCACAGCGTCATTATCCAATTCCTTCCATGCCTTATTGATGTGCCACTCTGGGCAATCCGGCAGGTTTGCTTGATTCCGAGCAATGAAGAAAATCATTATCTCAGCGGGATTTGTGTCCTTTCCTGTTATTTCTGACCCATCTACATATTCGGGGTCTAGCCAAAATCTGTTTTCGTTGCCTACGAAGGCACGATGTATGTTGTATTCTGCATCCATGTTCAGTGTTAGCCCATAGCCTGTGTGAGCAGGTCACGCATCACAGGCGGGCATACGGCATTTCCTAGTCCAGCGACTGAGCTAGTCCTCCCTATGTCGGGAATCTTGTAGGAGTCCAGGAATCCCATTGCCCTGCTTATCTCCCTGACTGTCAGTTTGCGTGATTGGTCGCCATCGACCAGTTTCCACTGGTCTTTGGTGGTAATCGTCCGTATTGGCTCATGCAGAGGAACTCCCCTGTGTCCAGTTGTCTGCTGAGACAGGAATGTGCGTCCGCACTTCTCCCTTCCAGCCTTGAATCGAATCTTATCGCCCTTGCAGGCATTGGAAATCGGTTCCCAACCTTCGTCAGTGTCCTCCATGATGTCCATAAATGCTGGTACTTCTGTTGCCTTCTCAAATTGCAGGTTTGGCTTGCTTCCGAGCCTACCTACTACGAACAACCGATCTCGAAGTTGTGGAACTCCGTGATTCGTCGCAGTCAGTATGTGCTCTTCCACCTCGTAGCCAAACGCTCTCATTGACCCCAGCCAGTTGCCGTAAGCCTCCCAATTCCTGAACTTAGGCACATTCTCAACGAAAACCCATTCTGGACGCTTCATATCTAGGCACTGGATAGTAGCCCATGCTACTGCTCTCTGTGCTTCGTGATAGCGCCTCCTCCTGGGTTGGCTCGCTGTGCTGTGCCCCTGGCAGGCAGGGGATGACATGAGGAAGTCGAAGTCTGGTACATCGTCGATGTAGTTAGTCAAGAAGACATCCTCGCATGCGTGCTGGGTCGTAGGGTTATTCAATTCGTGAACTTGGATCGCCAACTCATTGTGGTTTCCAGCCCACGCAATCTCATAACCAGCCATCTTCGCGCCTTCGGATGAACCTCCGAAGCCGCAGAATTGGTCTATACCTCTCATGTTCAGTCTTCATCAAACACTTCTTTTGGGTTATAGCCCTCAAAATACAAAAATGACTCAAAATCCTTGATGATTTGTTTTAGTCTCTTTATTTCCTTGTCCTGTTTTAGTATCAAACTCTTCCACCCGTATCTTACGGGATTTTTGTCTTCCTTAACTGCATTTATCTGCTTTTTAGTCAATACCATGTTCAGTGCTCAATACTCAAGCGGTAGGAAAAGCGTCTGCTCTCCCTGGCTCGCCCTCGATTGCATGTCAATCCACATCTCCATTTCCTCGAGTGGGAAATCCGTGTGGTTGATTTTCTGTGTGTAGATTGGCTTTGGCGGTTCTTCTTCCTCGCCCGTAGCCATCTGTGTTGCCGTGAAGACTGCTGTGCTTTCCTCAAGATTGACCTTGAGTTTGCATATAATCAGCCTGTGCTGATTCATCTCAGCCCAAACTTCTGGATCATATTTCAGACTCCCTACTATATCGATCAGCCAGAATGCCCTTGCAGTCTCAGCGACTCCCATTACTCCTTCCGTACACAGGATTCCTGGATTTATCCCACACGCCCTAGTAAAGGTCGCGCTTCCTGTGCTGTGCGCTATCACTTGTCGAGTAGCTTCAGCCACATCGATTTGTGTCTTTGTCTCCATGTTCAGTGCTATCATTCAGACCAAGTATAACCTGCACCAGGACTGTGCAATACCTTGACCTTCTTGATTCCGTCGTCTGTGACGACCTCAATTTCCATCCACTCGGAGTAAGGAGGGTATTCTTCTGGAGGGTCGCCCGAGGCCCAATCTTCACATTCAACTATCTTCATGCTCCAATCTTCCTCGTTCAAGTCCCAGCGATCACCATACCCTGCCTTCCAGAAGTCCTCGTCGAACTCTTTGGCGAGTTGTTTGATGCTTTCCAGAGGGAATGCTGGGTTAGCCCAACCATTCCATGTGCGGTTTCCGTTTGGAGATTGCCCCCGTAGATACCCTTTGACTGGTTTGTGCCAGTCCGAGTCTATGATTGCCTCTCTCCAACCATCTCCAACGAGTGTGTCGTATTTCTCCCTCACCTCACTCCGCGTTCCTTTGAAGACGATGTGTTTCTTGGGCATCTTGTAGCCCATTCCGCCATCTATAGGCGTTACTGAAATCCAATCTTCTCCTTCATCGTGTACCGACCACCCATCGTACTCTCCCGTCTCGGGGTGCTGGGTGATTACTGCGTATCTTTCCATGTTCAGTGCCTACTTGAAGTAAAGTTTGGTGCATGCCTTGCCATCCCAGTGTTTGGGCAAGCAAATGTATTCGATTGCATTGAGTCTGTTCAACCAACCAGAGAATCGCACCCTACCGTACCTCAGGTAATGCTTATCCATATCTCCATATTCAAGTTCTTCCAGGTCTTCGCCCTCGTATTCTACTAATACGCCTGTTTCCCACTGGTCTCCTACCAAGCCCAATGCCTTCTCGGCTGACTCCTGAGAGATTTCAGTGGGATCTGAGGCTAAAGACTCAATTTCCAATATGTCTTTTTCCTTTTCCATTATGGCGCTGAATCTTGACATCTTTTCCTTGAGGTCAGCCACATCCAGTTCCACCACGAAATATGCATCGTTATGTTCGTCCAACCATGCGTGGCCGACGAACTTCTTCCAATCCTTATCCATGTTCAGTGTTCACATCAAGGCCTCTAATGCCTTGAGAATATCGCTTTCTTCGGTTTTGACGGGTTTCAAGGGTTCGACTACCGCTTGTTGTACAATTGAAGCAGGGAATACATCACTCATCGAAGTATTTTCAATGATCACGCATTTCCAGCTTGGCCTCAATACATTAGTTGTCGAAACCAAATCTTCCGCCCAGCGATATTCGCTTTTCTTGTCCACCACAATGTATTGTGCTGGCTTCTTAGGCTTCTTGAGCATAATTATCTTCATGTTCAGTAGGACTATCCAGCCTAGTTATTCCTGTCCTGTAATTTGATAAATTCACGAATCAACTCGGCTTTCTCGGCTTCGGTTTCAAGTTCATCGAAGCCATGATTGAGAATCCAGTTATATCCGTCGTCGTTGAGTTGGTCTGGGCTATCGTCACAGAGATAGCGGTCCAGACACTCTGAATCAGTTTCATCAATTTCCAGTAGAGCACTACCCATAAGGATGATGTTCTCTATGAATTGCCAGTCCTCTGTGTCTCCTTTACCTAAGATTTTAGCGTGGTCGATCAAGTCTTCCACTATCTGTTCTCTTGTCTTTTCCATGTTCAGTGTTACTCCATTTCTTGTAGAGTGATTTCGACCCAATGCTTACGGCCTTCGTCATTCTCAAAATCATCCAATATCATAATGTTCTCAATTTCTTGCCCTTCAAGGTTATGATTCTCGAGATGAAACCAAACTATTGGTGTCTCATCGCTCAATCCTTTTTCCTTTAGTTGCTCCATGCTTTCAATTACTTCCCCTATGGTGTTTAATGTCCATGGGGGTTGTCTCTTGCTATCGTCCATGTTCAGTGCTATTCTTCCTCCAAGAATGAATGCCCACATACCTGACAAATGTCGAGCCTGGGGTCATCGTTCTTCGGGTGTCCTTCCTTGTATCTCACTCGCCGATGTGTTGTTCCGCACACACCGCATTTGAGTGATACCGTTTCATTCCACATCAAACTCCTCAAAGATGTATTCTTCCGTTTCGATTCGGAGCTTCAACTTCCCCGTATCTTCGGTAGGCGTTATCACAGCATTCATGTTCAGTGTTATTCGAACCTCGTGAGGCCCGTTTCAATGTTCTCCCTTTCCAACTCAATGCAAACGGCATTTCTGCCTGTTTTCAGACAAGCCTCAGCCAATCCCAGTGCGCCAGCGAAGGGGTCTAGGATTAGATCTCCCTCCTCTGAACCGAACTGTAGCATATCTGCTAGAATCTCGGTTGGCTTCTCTGTCTGATGAAGCTTGGTCCTCGGGTTGGGTCTTGGTGCCTCCAGTATGTCATGGACATAGTGCTGTGGATTCGGCTTCGTCTTGAATCCGCCCATGTTGTGGGGCTTTCCTTTGGAATAGAAGTAGATTGGTTCGTATCTCGCCCTACCTCTGTAGCCCATTCCAGGTATTTTCTTGTCCCATATCCATGTCCTGTTGTACCAGAACCCTACCCTCATAGCCAGTTGCTTCTGACGGTAGTTGTACTCGTCCGTGTCTCCATACTGGGTGCGTGCGGCAGCAGGCATGAACACGAACATGTGTCCTCCTGGCTTCAACACCCTGTATAGCTCCCGCAAGATTTCCTCATCGAGGTCTTTCGTCTTGAAGTCCCAACCTCCCTTCTGGTTTCTGCTCCTGGTCGTGCCAGTCTGCATCTGCTTGTCTACTGCAGTGTAGGGGGGATCGGTGATAATCTGGTCGAAGTGGTCGTCTGGGAATGTCGGTAGGACATCCCATGCGTCACCGTCCATGATTAGAGCCTGGTTGTCACCGCTATGAGCGATGTAGACTCCTCTCTCTATCCTTTGGAAGCATCTTCCTATGTTTTCATTGAGTCTACCACGGATAGTGGTAGGCAGTTCGTCTTCGAAGTTGTGGTAAATCACCTGCAGCGGTTTTGGGTGCTCCAGGAACTCTACCAGCCTCTCTCGTAAGCTCTTCATGTTCAGTTTAAACATATTCGTAGGCGGTTCTTGTCCAGCCTTGAATGTTGTATTTCATGCCCGCATATTCAAAGCGGGTTTTCCTTCCTATTTTCCTTACTGTGAAAATCGCATCCTCTGGCAGATTCCCGATTCGATTCTTGAATTGGATCTTGTCACCATCCTCTATCTTCTTCGGCTTCGGCTTCGCGTTGTTCTCTCTGCATTTCCGTCTCCATTCGAGTGCGTCCTCATCATCTGTGTCGTCTAGCATATCCAAGATGTTGTTCGGGCATTCGTAGTAATACGGATGCTCGTTCTCTGTCATTTCCTTATGCACGACTTCTCTATTACTTGGGTAATACTTCCAGCATATCACTAAACCAATGATGCCGTATGGCGTTTGGTAAGCAGCGTAAATTATGTTCGACCAGTTGAACCCGTCGCCCTTTCTGCTTGTGTGCTTCAGTATTTTCCATTCCTTTCCTTCTGCGTTAGTTTGGTCTTGATATTCCAAGACTACTTGTTTTGGTTTCATGTTGTAATCAACATAACTTCCTGTAGATCCCATGTTCAGTTCAAAGGCAGTCAAGGACTTCTTGGACATACTGCCCCATAGCAGTAGTCGCTCTTTCATCCATAACCCATTGCTCGTCGGCGTTGGGTTCCACAATTGGGTTTGCCTTTCTACACATTGCGAAGTATCGTGGGCCTTCCGACCAGTCTCCTCTGCCATCCGGCGTTCCAGACACCTTGTAGAAGTGGTCCGTGTAGTCGTATTCCATGTATTCAGTCATCCTGAATCCGGACACCACATAATCGCATTCTGTTCCGTTGTCTCCCTTGTGGTTGAATGTCTCATTTCTCATCCAAACCTCAGGAGGAAGAACTTCTAGCATATCTGTGTATTTCTCCTCTTCTATCTCGACGATTTTGCTGTATTGTTTCTCAAGTTGCTGGCTGATTAGATCGTCTGCCTCCTTGAGACTCATTATCTCTGCGTCTTCGTATTTCTCTAGATACTCGGCCACTGGGGTTCCGTAAATTGTCTTTCCCCCGATAGCCAGGTCTGCTGTCTCTGACGAGTCATCCACTTTGATTACCGCGACGATATTCGTCTGGCCTCTCCTGTAGATGACTTGTATGTCATTCTCATCCATGTTCAGTAGTTCATTCCCCCTCAATGTTGTCTATCTGTTTTAGCACATATTGTAGTGCCTCACACCAACCCTTACAATTGTGCATATCGGGGTCGTTAAACATCGGGTCATACGCCTCAAGGTTCTTCTTCTCGTCCTCCAGTGTGCCTTGTATCTCCTCACGGAGATTGTTCAGTTCTGTATTCATGTTCAGTGCTAGTGGATCAATGGCATTACTGCCTCGGCAACCGCCTTCGCCACAGGGACGCTGACTGCGTTCCCAATCCCTCTGTATGCGTGTTTCTTATCCGACAGGATGAAGTCTGCAGGGAATCCCTGCAGATTCGCATACTCCCTAATCGAGTAGGGAGTCAAGGTGCCGTCCTCTCGCTGGACCATCGTTGTGCTTTGGTCGTGAGCGTAGTGTGCCATGCAAGTGTTGCCTATCACATCCCTGCCGATTCCCTTTATCGAAGGCCTATCCCTGTAGACTCCGTTGATTCGGTTGTGAATGTATTGTGGCATTACCTTGCCATTGAGAGGAGCTACATCTGGGTTTTCCTCGAGAATACCCCCTATGGTGTGCGTGTGTTCCAGGGGCTTTCTCCTCACTACCGGCTTTGTCACTTGCCTGTTGATTCCAACGACAAACAATCTAGCCCTGTTCTGTGCGATTCCAAAATCCCTCGTATTCAAACACCCATAGGTGAATGTGTAGTATCTCCCCAGTCTGCCTCCTTGTATCGGGCATGGCGTGTTCCTTAGCGTCTCCATTATGATGCGACAACCCGCGAGGTCTATCACATTCTCAACTACGAACGCTTGAGGTTGCGTATCTGCAACAAATCGTCTGTAGTGCAAGAACAAGTCCCCGCCTTCTTCTGCATAGCGAGAGTAGTCCCTCTTTGGTTTAGCATCTGAGTGCCTCTTTCCACCAATTGCGGCGGCTTTGCTGTATGTCACGCAAGGAAAACCTCCGATTATCACATCAGGGAGTCCGAACCTGTCCACTAAATCATCAGTGGAGAGCAGGTGTATCGATTCCTCTATCAGTGTCGTATCAGGGAAGTTAGCCTTGTGCGTCGCTGCCTGGTTGGGATCTAGTTCGTTCGCAAGCTGGATGTTGAATCCCGCTTGCTTGAATCCCAAGTCCATACCGCCTATTCCTGAGAACAAGGACCAAGTGTTTGGTCCGTTTGCGTTCATATTCATGTTCAGTGACCTTACAGAGCCAACTTTGCGGCTCTCATTGTTGCCTCGCTCCTCGCACCACATTGATTCGGGCATGAGGGGCAGTCAGTTACGCACCCAATAACATGGGCTTCCGTCTCTGTAAGGGCGTGTTCATCATTGAAATAACGGGGTCCACCGTAGACTTTGCCTCGATTCACCTTAGCAGAACCATCATCGTTCTTAATGCCCATCTTGAGCGCCAAGTATGACTTTGGGTTCTTGAATTGCGACTCATCCATGTGCATCACTCTAGGATCTGTTCTGTTGAATCTCCAGGGAGTCTCAATAATCCTAATTTTGTGCTTGATGGAGAGGTCATAGAATGCCTCTTGCCCATCGTGTAGAATCGCACCCATGCCTTCTTCGAGTGGTTGGTCCTTCTTCCAGGGGAATGTGCAAATGCGCATGTATGCGCATTCCTGTGCGTTCATGCTCCTGTAGGTGTTTAGGACATCAATGATTCCAGGAACCCTTGAGTTGCTTTCGTATTCCTCCGTCCAATCGTAGCCTGCAATGACGCTCCAGTGGAATATCGCCCCTGATAGGGCGAGTCTTGCCAACTGCTCGTCTGATGGCATCTTCCAGAACTTGGTGATTATCACCATACGGCTACCTGTCATAGAGACAGTCTCCGCTGCTCTGGTCGTTAGCTCCCAGTCGTACGATGGATCTCCCATAACCCCATTCCTAATCCATCTCTTGTCGATTTCATGCTCAGAGACCCTCAGTAGGTGTCTCATCGAATCCGTCTGAAGCTGAGTGGGTATCAGAATCTGCGATTGTGGGGAGTCAAACTTGATTGCGTGGTTCAGAGTTCCCTGTGAGCCCTCTGCGTAGCAACCAAAGCATCCTCCTTTGCATCCTTTCACGGTGTCCATGATGTTCTTATCCGTCTTTCCATTTACTCCCAACCTAATTATCTTGGTTGGGAACGGGGTTAGTTCTCTCCCCGTCAGTGTGTGTGTCTTTGACCTCTGTTTTGGTAGAATTGGTAGTTCATACTCAACTGTTAGTCTGTACATGTTCAGTCCTGGGTCCATCGAGTGATGTCGATGGTGTTCTCCAGGTTGCATAGTCTGTGTGCCATGCCATCTTCAAACAGTTGCTCGGGAATGTGCCCGAAGTAGTTGTCCTCTTTCATGTCGCTTATCGCTGATTTGAGGGCATCTGCAACTTCCTTTTGGTCTTCGTCTGCCATGTGACAGATCCAGATTGTTGGGTTGTAAGCCATGTTCAGTGTTAATGGAAAACCCGTCGAATTGTAATCGGGTTTTTCCTTTTCTTGCCCGTTTGGGTCTTTGGCCTTCCTTTCAGAGTGACCTCATGGACGAGCATCATAGCACCGCCATGCTTCCTTCTGATTCTAGATTGCATATCCAGAACCTCCCACTTGCAGTTATGCTTCGCATAGGTGTCATTCTTCGACATCACATTCGCTCGCTTCAAACGAGCCGTTGTGCAAGTCTCACCTACTTTGATTGGGCGTTCTGTCTTCTTCCTAGCCATGTTCAGTAGCACCTACAATTGGTGCAGACAATGGGTGCATTTGCCACCCATGTCGGTTGTCGTGTGTTCACATTCTTCGATTGTTATGTCCGTGATTACCCATCCTCGGTTTTCCGAGTGTATCGTGAATCCACAATCCGCTGTGCAGATAATCATTCCATTTCTGAAGTCAATAGTATCGGCTTCTAGTTCTCCATCATCACAGTTAGGGCATTCTGAACCCGCTATGCCTTCTTCACTGTCTCCGACGAAGAAATCGAACATTCCTTCCCTCTCTTTGACTTGTAGGTCCTCTACTTTGTGATTTCTGAATGTGTCTTCCATCCATGAAATTATCTCATTCTTGATTACTTCTTTGTGTGTCTCAGCCATGACTGCCCCTTTAGCGAGAGAAAGTCTGAAGCTGATTTCAAATCCGTCTTTATCCATGTTCAGTGCTCAAACGGAGTCATTGATGCCAAGATTCTTCTTGACCCAAACCTCTGCTGTTAGGCTAGGCTCATCTCCTGTAATCGCGGCTCTGGCTCTTGACGAGGCAGTAGATCTCTTGCGATTTGCCTTGATGATGATTCCGCATGTTCTGAAATCGCCATGAATGCTTCTGGCTCTGTTAGGCCATCCTTTCCTTATCGCCTCAGTTACTTTGCCTTTGGCTTGTATTTCGATGCACCTATCAATCAGTTCCTCTCCTGTCAGGCCGTTCTCTCCGGCTTCCTCATAGGCCTGCATCACAATGATGTAATGCTCGTTGTTCTTGATTTTCTCACCTGTCCTGGCGTGAAGCTTCGCAAGAAGCTCGGCCCTTTCCTCCATTTTCCTTTCCAATAGTTCGATGTTGTCTGGCTCATTGCCCATCTGGCTAAGAGTCTCTTGCCATGGTTTCCATAACTGCAACTCTTGCTTGTAGCCTATGATAGACAACAAATCGAACTCCCTTTCATCAATCTCGATCTCCATGCTGTAGACTGGACCGTTGTCGGTCTCTTTCTTCACCACTTTCATCGTTGTTGGCTTTGGCATGTTCAGTCCTCAATTGTCTAGTTCTAGGATGAGTTTCTCATATTTATCATCCCATACCTTAGTTGTCAAGACGGCTTGTGAACCGTCCTCCAGGAAGCCTTCTTGAATTGCTTTGGCTATGTCGTGAGGTATGTCCTCGTTTTCGACAGCCTGCATCGGGCTCTCTGCTTGTACCTTACTGGAGAGCGTCAAAATGATCGTCTTTGAGACCATGTAAGATTCTCCCATAGTGCTTTCCAACGCGGAGAGCAGTTTCTTCTGCCTCTCCTCGTGTATCTCTTTCGAGTTGTCCATGTTCAGTCTCCTTGTTCTTCGGTTTTTATTGCTATGCATTGCTTTGTCATGTGTCCTCCGAAAACGAAGTCCACCCATCCTACCAATTCACCGCAATGAGGGCAATTATCCATTTCTAGCCCTCAGTTTGAACATATTGGACTTGACAATTATGAAGTCTGAATCCCCTCTCAACCAGTTAAAGGCCTGTTGAGGGCTGATTCCGACTGCTTTGTAGTCCTTGAGGAGTCTTCCGTTGTTTGTTCTTCCATAGTACGCAATCTCCGTTGCTGTCGATGGGCCAAACTCTTCTATTCTGTTAGTTGCTGCTTGTTTCAGCAGTGCTTTCTTCATCGAGTTCCGTGCCAAGGCAATATCCTCCTTAGTCCCGACCTGCATCTCTCCATAAGGGTCTTTCTCTTTGGACGGATGATTTCGTCCAAATCGACCCAAATATGATTTCCGTCACATACGGGTCCGTAACCTCTCGCTCTAGATTCGTCAGTCGTTAGAACCCGATTGCATTTTCTGCATCTTTGTTCCATGTTCAGTGTATTACACAAGTGCTTTCTGTTGCAGATTTAGCATTGCGCTTCTCATAGTGTCGATTGCCTCTTCGAGTGAATCTTCGCACCCATCGGCTAGTAATGCCATGCAATTGAACACCATTTTCCAGATTTCTTGATACATCTCCATTTCTCGAGGGAGCTTGAAGAACAGAATCCAGTAGGTTCCATGCTCATTCACGCTCTTCTTGGTTCTTGTGCCATGCAGTGGAATATCTGGGAACTGTGCTAGCATCTCATTGACGCTGATGCTCAGGTCACACCACTTGAAGACCAGTGTTCCGAATGGCTTGAGCACTCTCCAGCACTCATTGAAGCCTCTCGCCACATCATCCTTCC
>Ga0160423_10001956_pt1 | contig 17244 bp, 15 predicted proteins | sample CRUFie14St8metaG_FD_108191 | JGI IMG/M metagenome (GOLD analysis project Ga0160423, IMG submission 108191) | Marine microbial communities from the Costa Rica Dome - CRUD Field 142mm St8 metaG | ecosystem: Environmental > Aquatic > Marine > Oceanic > Photic zone | place: Costa Rica: the Eastern... | reverse complement strand
GCCTGAAATCATCGTTATTTTTCGCGGCGTGCTCTGTCGATAATGCGGTGTCAGTGGCCAAGCAGCCAGGGTAACGTGAGGTTGGAACGAGGTTTCCTCGACTGACGAACTTAAAAGGAATTTTTGCGCCGCATTGCTCGCGACGCACGCCAGCGTCGGGCTGGCAAGGTAATGATAGAGATCAGAGGGTTTGACCATGAGAACAGCAGAATTGATTCGCACCATTGCCACTCTAGGTTTTGTCGGAGCGGCATTGGCTGCTGCTCCTTCAGTGGTGTCCGCAGATCCCCCCCCACAATACGCCGCCTCATGTGGCGCTTGTCACGCCGTCGGCGTAGCTGGTGCACCCAAAACAGGTGATGCTGAAGCCTGGGCGGCGCGTCTCAAAGTTAAAGGTATGGAAGGACTCATTGCATCTGTTCGAAACGGCATAAATGCAATGCCCCCGGGGGGGTTGTGCAACAGTTGTAGTGACCAAGACCACGCGGAGCTCATCAATTACATGGCTGCTGCAAAATAGGTAAATGAAAATAGGTGCGATTATGTTCACGCGGTGTGTAAGGCTCTTGATGTGTGTTTTGATGTTGGCAATGGCCGAGGGCAGTTTTGCTGGCGGGGACGCACAAGCAGGTCAGGAGAAAGCAGCCATGTGTTTGGGGTGTCACGGCGCCGATGGTAATAGCCTAGTGCCCAGTTTCCCCAAGCTAGCTGGACTAGGGGAAAAGTATTTGCTGAAACAGATGCAAGACATTCGAGATGGTCGAAGGCCTGTGGCTGTTATGGCCGGTCAAGTCGATAACATGACCGATCAGGACCTCGCTGACATCGCTGCGTTTTATAATTCCCAGTCGCGATCGGGTGGTCAAGCTGATCCCGAAAAGGTGGCGCTGGGCCGCAAAGTGTATCTCGCTGGCATTGCAGAGCGTCAGGTACCCGCCTGTGCTGCGTGTCACAGTCCTACTGGCAATGGCAATGGCCCGGCGGGTTATCCATCACTAGGGGGTCAGCATGCTGAATACACGGTGGCCCAGTTAAAGATGTTCCGAAAAGGGTACGAGGATCCGACCGGCCGCACCAATGGCGGCGAAGCGAAGATCATGCGGACCACGGCGTTTCGGATGAGCGATATGGAGATCGAGGCCGTGGCAAGCTATATTGCCGGATTGCAGCCTAACCCTTGAGCTGCCGGGGGCACTGACCCCGTCTCCGAGTAGATTCCAAGGAGGGATCACGTGATGAAACTGACTCGTTATTGCCTTTTTCTGCTTGTCGCGTTGCTGAGTCACCCATTGGCCTGGGCGGAGGATCGCTGGGTCGAAGGCCAGCACTACCAAACCCTCAACCCGCCGGTTGCTGTTGGGCGCGGAACAGATGTGGTGGTAACAGAGTTCTTTTGGTACGGCTGCGGCCACTGCTACACCTTCGAGCCCATGCTGACCGCCTGGGGTAAGCAGCTGCCCGAGGGCGCGGTGCTGCAACCGTCTCCAGCAGTCTGGAACGACCCGATGCGGATCCATGCCAAGGCCTACTACCTCACTGAAGTGCTGGGTGTTAAAGAAACGGTGCACCCGGTGATTTTCGATGCGATGCATGTTGACAGAAAGCGACTCGTTTCGCGTTTGGAGCTCCGCGATCTGTTCGAGGACAGTGGCGTCGATCCTGAAAAGTTCGATAAGGCCTTTGACTCGTTCGGCGTGGATTCTCAAGTGCGCCAGGCGGAATCCCGTGCGCGGTCAGCAAAGATTTCCGGCACGCCTTCGATGATGGTGGCGGGAAAGTACTTGATCGAGACGCGGTCTGCGGGTGGGCAAACCAATATGCTGGAGATTGCTCGCTTTCTGGTTGAGAAGGAGTTAGCGGCGCGCTGACTACTCCTCCGGCACAGAAACGGCGGTTTTTGTAATCACCCGGCGGAGCTCGAAGCTGGAGTGCACTCCAGTCACCCCCGGGATCCTTGTCAGCTGACCCAACAAAAACTGTTCGTAATGGGTCATATCCCGCACGACTGCCTTGAGTAGATAGTCGGCACTTTGGCCCGTCACCACGCAACAGTCCACAACCTCCGGCAAGTTGGCAACAGCGGTTTCAAAAGCTTCGAACCGCTCCGGCGTGTGCCGGTCCATAGTCACACTAATATGTGCCGTTAAATTCAGCCCTAGTTTCTTGGGATCAAGCACCGCGACTTGATGGGTGATGACGCCCTCTGTGACAAGTCGTCTGACTCGCCGGGCGCAGGGTGTTGGCGACAGACCGACCCGCTCCGCCAGTTCAAGATTGCTCAGCGAAGCATCTTCCTGCATCACCCTGAGGATGCGGCGATCCAGCCTGTCCATCTGCATAATGTTATTAGTTGTCATATGAGAATTTTTCGACTTTTTATACCATTAAGGGAAATAATTTTAGCGAATACAGCTAAAAATGACAGAAATTTAGAAGTTATTGGTGACTATTGCTACCGGCGTGTCGGTACACTACTCGCCCTTTTATTGCGGTGGTGTGAAAAATGGATACCCGTCGATTTGACCATAGCAAGTATCAGGCTTTTCAGCCTGTTGCCAAATCTGACCGCCGGTGGCCGGATCAGGTGATTTCTGTGGCACCCCAGTGGTGCTCTGTTGATTTGCGAGATGGCAATCAGGCGTTGGTCGAGCCGATGAACGCCGAGCAGAAATTGCGGCTCTGGGAGTTGCTACTGTCAATCGGATTCACGCAGATTGAAGTGGGCTTTCCGTCCGCGTCGAGCCATGACTTTGCCTTTTTGCGAAAGCTGATAGAGGAGAACCGTATTCCAGAGGGCGTGACGGTTCAGGTCCTGACGCAAGCTCGGGCTGATTTGATCGAGAAGACCTTTGCCGCGCTGGAGGGCGTAAAGCGCGCTGTGGTGCACTTTTACAACAGTACCTCGACGGTCCAACGAGAGTATGTCTTCGGGCTGGATCGACAAGGCATCTTGGATATTGCCGTCACCGGCGCACGGCTGGTCAAGGAAGCCGCAGACGCGAGGCCCGATACTGAGTGGGTGTTTGAGTACAGTCCGGAAAGCTTCACGGGCACCGAGCTGGATTTTGCAGTGTCCGTTTGCGATGCAGTCAATGAGGTGCTGGCGCCGACACCCGAGCATCCTGCAATCATCAACTTGCCGGCGACGGTAGAGATGAGCACGCCGAATATCTACGCCGACCAGATCGAGTGGTTTTGCGACCATGTGAAGTATCGCGATGCACTGATTATTTCTCTCCATACGCATAACGATCGCGGCTGTGCTGTCGCGGCAGCAGAGCTGGGCGTTATGGCGGGCGCAGACCGCGTAGAAGGGACCTTGTTGGGTAATGGCGAGCGAACGGGAAATATGGACATCATGACGATGGCCATGAATCTTTACAGCCAAGGGGTAGACCCCAAGCTCGACTTTACTCACATGGATGAGATCTGCACGGTCGCGCGGGAGTGTACGCAGCTTCCCGTCCATCCCCGACATCCTTACGCGGGTGAACTGGTATTTACCGCGTTTTCAGGCAGCCATCAGGATGCCATTCACAAGTGTTTGTCCAAACGCGATGACAATGCCGCGTGGGACGTTGCGTATCTGCCAATCGATCCAGCGGATATAGGCCGCACGTATCAAGAAGTGATACGTATTAATAGCCAGTCAGGCAAAGGTGGTGTGGCGCACGTACTGCGGCGCGATTACGGGTTGGAGTTGCCGCGCTGGTTGCAGGTTGATTTCAGTGCGGCAGTGCAGGATTTGGCTGAAGATAGCGAAGCCGAGGTGTCCAGTGACGACATCTTTGCCTTGTTCACCAAGACCTATCTGAGCACAGCCGATCGCTGGCAGTTGGGTGACTATCAACTCTCCAGGCAAGACGGATCCGACGGCCTTCAGGTAACCCTGCATGGTCCCGAGGGGGAGGTCGCTCTAAACGGCAGCGGCAACGGTGTTGTTGATGCCTTCGTGCAGGCTATGGAGCGCTTTACCGGTCGGCATATCGTGTTAGTGGAGTACTCTGAGCATACCTTGGGTCAGAGTGCCGATGCGGAGGCAGTGTGTTACGTGCAACTCAATATCGATGGGGAGCGACCCTGCGGTGTAGGCCGCAGTCACGATATTGTGCAGGCCTCCCTCGCGGCCATTCTCTCCGCGCTAGATGGCCGGGGGCTCGTACTCGCCAACGCCGCCTAGCGCTAACCCCAAAAACAGGCGCACGGGCCCTTCGCTTTGGCCTGTAAGCGCGTGCATACGGTAGATGCTGCCCCGGCAGGAGCCCGGCAGCGTTCCTGTCGTCCAGCAAGGCTACCAAGCGTTGCGAGAGCCCTGCTTTGCTGCGGGGTGTTGTTGGCGGTCACAGCCTGCTCAGCGACCCAGTTCATTTATAACCGCGTCGATATTCTGGTGCGCTGGTATCTTGACGATTACGTCTCTCTCGATCGCGATCAGCGCGCGCGCTTTGATCAACGGTTGGAAGTATTTCTTGAGTGGCATCGAAGCGAAGAGTTGCCGTCTTATGTGACGTTGCTTGATGAGTCATTAGCCATCCTCGATGACGGCGTGCCGTTGCAGGCTGCGAGGGAGATGTCTGACCGTATCGAGGAAGCGGCAATTCGTTTTCAGGACCCCTTTCTGGAGCTTCTGCTTGCTACTGGCGAAGATCTGCGTCCAGAGCAGCGAGCCGAGTTTGTCGAAAACCTCCTTGCCAAGCAGGAGGAATTTGAATCCGATAGATTGGCGCGCACAGATCGTGAGTATCGGGATGATCTGGAAGCGCGTTTCGATAAACAGCTGAAGCGTTATATGGGGTCGTTGACCTCCGAGCAGACCACTCGTATTCAGCAAGGGGTGTCGCAAATGACTCGCCTAGATCGATTCTGGCTGGAGGACCGACGCGTGTGGATCGAGGCGCTAGCTGACATCCTGATCGCGGCAGACCCGGACTGGCCAGACCAGGTGCGTCGATTAATTGCGGGCCGGGAAGAGGCACTCCTGCCGGCGTATCGACAAGGCATCGATCACAATGGTGAGGTGATCCTGCAGTTATCTCGGGACGTCCTCATAGCGCGAACTGACAAGCAGGACCGCAAGCTCCGAGGCAAGCTGACGGCTTTACGCGACGATCTGGCTGCCTTGGCTGAGAAGGGGTCAGAGCAGAGAGTGGAACAGGGAGCGGAGCAGGGAGTGAAACCGGGAACGGACCAGACGGGGCCGCTTGACGCTACCCAGACTCTCTACAGCGGCCGGCAGTAAACGACGGTTATCCGTCGATCAATGAGCTGTCCCGTATGGCGCCTTTGTCGGCACTGGTCACCATGCTCGCATAGACCTTCAGTGCTGTTGAAACCTGTCGGGGGCGGTCGGCCGCTGGTTGCCACGCCCGGTCCCGTTGATTCATCTCTGCACGACGCTCGTCGAGCGTTGCTTCATCAACTTTCACGTTGATGGTTCTTGCAGGAATATCAATCTCAATAAGGTCGCCCGGTTCGATCAATGCTATGGCGCCGCCACCCGCGGCCTCTGGTGAGACATGGCCGATCGACAACCCCGAGGTGCCGCCAGAGAACCGGCCGTCCGTAATTAACGCACAGGCTTTACCCAGCCCCTTCGATTTGAGATAGCTGGTCGGGTATAGCATCTCCTGCATTCCGGGTCCGCCTCGAGGCCCCTCGTAACGCACGATGACAACATCACCGGCTTTAACGCGATCTTCAAGGATATCCGCCACCGCCGCTTCTTGACTCTCGCAGACGTGTGCGGGTCCTGTAAATTGCAGCGACTCCTCGTCGACGCCAGCCGTTTTGACCACACAGCCCTGCTCGGCGATATTGCCAAACAATACAGCCAGCCCGCCCTCCTGGGAGTAGGCATGGGCCATCTCCCGAACACAGCCGCCCTCGCGGTCGGTGTCGAGGCTCGGCCATCGCAAGTTCTGACTAAACGCTTGTTGGGTGGGAATGCCCGCCGGGCCCGCGGCATAAAGCGTGCGGACATCCTCTGCGTCAGTCTGCATGATGTCCCAGTGAGTCAGCGCTTCGCCAAGGCTGGCGCTGTGCACTGTCGGGCAATCAAGATGTAAGAGTTTGCCCCTCGCCAGCTCTCCGAGAATGGCCATCACGCCACCCGCACGGTGTACGTCTTCCATATGGTAGAGCGGGGTACTTGGCGCAACCTTACAAAGCTGAGGAATCTTCCGCGACAGCGAATCGATGGCTGCCATGTCGAAATCTACCCCTGCTTCCTGTGCGGCAGCCAGCAAATGTAGAATGGTATTGGTAGAGCCCCCCATGGCGATATCCAGACTCATCGCATTTTCAAAGGCGCGGCGGCTGGCGATTTCCCGCGGCAGGGCTGTAGCGTCATCTTGCTCGTACCAGCGACGAGCCAGCTCAACAATTAGCCGTCCGGCGCGCAGGAACAGTTGCTCGCGGTCTGCATGAGTCGCCAATAGTGATCCATTGCCCGGCAAGCTAAGGCCCAGTGCCTCAGTCAAGCAGTTCATCGAATTGGCGGTGAACATGCCGGAGCACGAGCCGCAGGTGGGGCACGCAGAGCGCTCGTATGCTTCGACGGTGGCATCGTCTGCGCTGGAATCGGCGGCAATCACCATCGCATCGACCAGATCCAATTTGTGCTCAGACAGTGCTGTTTTGCCCGCTTCCATTGGCCCGCCCGAGACGAATACCACAGGGATGTTTAGCCGCATGGCGGCGTTGAGCATCCCCGGTGTGATCTTGTCACAGTTGGAAATACAAACCATTGCATCGGCGCAGTGTGCGTTGACCATATACTCAACCGAATCCGCGATCAGGTCCCTCGATGGCAAGCTGTAAAGCATGCCGTCGTGCCCCATGGCGATACCGTCGTCCACTGCGATCGTGTTGAATTCTTTTGCGACGCCGCCAGCGGCCTCGATTTCCCCCGCTACCAGCTGCCCAAGATCCTTGAGATGCACATGTCCTGGCACAAACTGGGTGAAGGAATTGACCACCGCGATAATCGGCTTTTCGAAGTCTTCATCCTGCATGCCGGTGGCCCGCCACAGCGCGCGTGCGCCCGCCATATTGCGGCCGGCGGTCGAGGTGCGGGATCGATATTGAGGCATCGAACTCTCCGATGATGTCAGGGAAGGCGGCTAGCTTACCACCGCCGTGTGCTTGAGGTCAGACGGCTCTTCGCAGTACCGAAGCACTGCGCTGCCAGTTATAGAGTCGTTTCTTTTCTACGGGCAACTGCTCCAGACTCGCTGTTTCAAAGCCCTGCTCAAGAAACCAATGTGTGCTCTGGGTGGTGAGCACGAATACGTGATCAAGAGATTGGTCTTTGGCTTGATTGAGCAGTTCGCTCAACAGCTGCCGGGCCCGTCCCGCGCCCCGGTAGTCGGGGTGCGTGGCGACGCAGGCAATTTCGCCAACGCGCTCGTTGCGATAGGGATATAGCGCGGCGCAAGCAAGCACCCGACCATCTCTCTCGAGAATCGAGAAATGGTTGATCTCTTCTTCCAAGCGCTCTCGTGATCGCCTCACCAACGTGCCACTTTGCTCAAGTGGTCTAATGAGTTCCAGAATGCTGGCGATGTCCTCGATTTCTGCGCCGCGCGCCTGCTCGTAGGGATTTTGAGCGATAAGCGTGCCTGAACCGTCGTGCGTAAAAAGCTCTTCAAGCAAAGACCCCTCGCGGGCGTAGCTGAGTACATGACTCCGCGCAACGCCCTGCGCACAGGCACGGCAGGCTGCATCACGAAGGCGCCGCTGTTCGTCATCAGCCAGTGCTAATGCTGCTGCCGAGGCGATCGTGCTTTGTCGAATCAGGCTACCATCGCCGTCGGCGAGACCCTCATGGCGATCCAGAAAGATCAGCTTGTCGGCTTCGATCGCGACTGCAACATGCTCGGCGACTTCACTGGCGCTGACGCTAAAGAGCTCGCCCGCCGGGGAGTAGCCCAGTGGGGAGATCAGTGCAATCGCATTGTGCTCCAGAATGCCCCGCACACCGTTTGCGTCAATGCGCCGGACCGCGCCACTGTGCAAATAGTCCAAACCGTCGTGAATGCCTAGGGGTCTGGCCGTGACCAGATTACCGCCCAGTACTCTGAGTCTTGCTCCTCGTAGCGGTGTATTGGGCAGACCCATCGACAGCAACTGCTCTAGCTTCACTCTGTGCCGGCCCGCAGTTTCGCTGGCGATCGCCAGCGTGCGGTCGTCAGTGACGCGAATACCATCATGAAATACGGGATGGAACCCTGGTGGCAAAGCGGCGTCGATTGCCTCTCGGGTGGCGTGTACCAGAACCAGTCGAACGCCGAGCGAGTGGAGCAACGCCAAATCATGCAACAGCGTGACGAGTCCCGGTGATTCGATGGCGCCGTTTCCGAGATAGATCACAAAAGTCCGCCCCCGGTGTGCCTTGATGTAGGGCCCCGTTTGGCGAAACCAAGCAATGTGATGATTGGTGTGGGTCATGACCTTATGTGAGGTTGCCTGTGAGGTTGCCTGTGAGGTTGCTTGCGCTGACCACGCAGCACTCCATTTTACGGAGGGCGAATGCTACCCGAGTCATGCCACTGCAAGAAAGGGTAAAAATCTGGGCGTCACAGTCCTGAGATGCCAAGTGGCGGGGGCGTCGCCATGCCGATAGGCTATCCCAGTCTCATTGAGGATCCGGGTCAATATATGTCGGTAGCGCCCAACATGCCGGATTGGCAAACGGATTGCGTGCGCGACGCGATGAGCCGACTGACGGCACGTCTCGGAGAGGGTCCGGTAACAAACCTCATGGAGCTGGCTCGAGCAAAGGGCCAACTGGTCGCGCTGGAATCCATGCTGGCTGGAAGTGATTTCTTCGTCGAGCAGATTGCACGTCACTGCGACTGGCTTTGCACTCAGCTTGCTGAAGGCGGCCTTTTATCAGAGCGCAACTGGGGTCCCGAAGATTGGGACGACGCGCTCGCAAAGGTATTGACCGAGCCACTAAGTGAGGCATCGGTTATGGCGGGACTCCGTCGTTTTCGTCATCAGCAGATGTTGCGGATTTTCTGGCGAGATACGGCGCAGCTCTCGTCGATCGACACGTCCAGCAGCGAGCTCAGCGCGCTCGCAGATTGCTCCATCCGTGCCGCGCTCAGCTTCGCTGACGTCACGTTGCAGAAAAAGCACGGCACCCCTGTTGGAAAGGAGTCGGGTACACCCCAGTCACTGGTGGTGCTAGCGATGGGGAAGCTTGGAGGCGAAGAGCTTAATTTTTCCTCTGATATAGACCTCATTTTTGCGTACCCAGAGGCCGGCATGACCGAGGGAGGGGCACAGCAGCTCGACAATCAGTCCTATTTCACCCGGCTTGGTCAGATGTTGATCCGCCTGCTTGATGCCGTCACGGAGGATGGTTTTGTCTTCAGGGTTGATATGAGGCTCAGGCCCTATGGGGATAGTGGCGCATTGGTGGGTGCCTACAGCGCGCTGGAGGTTTACTACCAGGAGCAGGGTCGCGAGTGGGAACGCTACGCCATGATCAAGGCGAGGCCTGTCACCGGGAGCCCGGCGGCAAGAGCCGCCCTAGTGGGAATGCTGGATGCTTTTGTTTATCGCCGTTATACCGACTTTTCGGTGATTGCCGCGCTTCGCGAGATGAAGGCCATGATGCGTGCCGAGGTGGCGCGACTCGGCATAGAAACGGATTTGAAGCGCGGAGCAGGCGGTATTCGAGAGATCGAATTTGTCGCGCAGAGCCTTCAGCTGATTCACGGTGGTCGCCGCATCAAGCTTCGACAGAGGCCCCTGCTCAACGCTTTGCCAGCGTTATCGCAGGCGGGCATCCTCCCCTTCGAGCAAGCTGAGCGCTTGGCGGTGCACTACCGACTGTTGCGTCGAGTTGAGCACGCCTTGCAGGCGATGCGGGATAAACAAACTCAGGCAATACCTGACTCGCTTCTGGAGCGCGCGCAGCTGGCATTGTTAGCGGGTTTTGCGAGCTGGGACACATTTCAGGCGCGCCTCGTTGAGGCACGCAGAGAGGTCGGTTCACTTTTTAACGACCTGATCGCTGAGCCCGCGTCAAAGGTCACGACGCATGGCGAAGTGGCTAAGCGGAGCCCGCGCATCACCTTCGCCGATCTCAATGAGTCGTCACTCAGCGAAATGGGTTTTCACCGACCTGAGGCAAGCTGGGCTGCTTTGGAAGGGCTTTTGGAAAGCGCCTGGATCGCTGCGTTGCAACCCGAGGGGCGACGCAGGCTCGAGGGATTTCTCCCGCTACTTTGTGAGGCCGCAGCAACGATTCGTGATCCAGATCAGGCGCTTATACGCAGTCTGCCGTTCATCAAGGCGGTATGCCGCCGAAGCGCATACCTCGTGCTGTTGCAGGAAAACCCCGGAGCACTGGGGCACTTGCTCTCCCTTGTTGCAGCAAGCACATGGATTGCGGATAGATTAGCCTCCCGCCCGGAGCTCGTGGATGAGTTGCTCCATGAGTCGACGTTGTACAGCGCGCCAAGCCGGGATGAGTTGCGGTCCCTGGTGAGGCAACAATTGCTCCGGATACCTGAAGAGGATCTCGAGGGGCAGATGAGCGCGCTGAGTCGCATCAAGGAGGGTGTGGTGCTTCGGGTCGCGGCCAGTGAGCTGACCAACACGCTGCCACTCATGAAGGTGAGTGACAATCTGACTTTTCTGGCTGAGCTGATGATCGAACAAGCCGTGGCCGTTGCCCGCGCAGAGTTGGTAAGCCGCTACGGTGAGCCGCAGGGTCACTCAACGGGTTTTGCGGTGATGGCTTACGGCAAGCTGGGCGGTCTGGAACTGAGCTATGGATCTGATTTAGACCTGGTTTTTGTATTTGACGGTGCTGACGGGGAAACAGCCGGGCCACGCGTCATCGACAATACGCGGTTTTACACACGGCTCGCGCAGCGGGTTGTTCACGTGCTGTCCGCCCGCACTCACTCGGGGCGCTTGTATGAGGTCGACCTTCGGTTAAGACCAGACGGTGAGTCCGGCTTGGTCGCCACCAGTTTTGCAGGGCTCCGGCGTTACCAGTTGGAGTCGGCGTGGGTATGGGAGCATCAGGCGTTGGTGCGGGCGCGGCCCGTTGCCGGGGATGTCGCGCTTCGGGAGCGATTGGAGGCGCTTCGCCGAGAGGTTCTGGCTGTGCCGAGAGAGCGCGAGGCGTTGGCTAGGACCGTCTGCGAAATGCGAGCACGAATGCGTTCCGAACTGACGGCACAGAAAGACAACGCGAGCCGGTTTGATCTAAAGCGGGATCCGGGCGGTATTGTGGACATTGAGTTTGTCGTGCAGTTTTTGGTGTTGGCGCATGCGGGCGAATATCCTTCACTGACGAAGTGGTCTGATGTCATTCGTTTGCTGGAAGCGCTGGAGCAGAAGCAGTTGATTTCACCGGCCGACGCTTCGGCGCTGTCGGAGGCGTATCTGGCTTACAGAGGCGCTATTCATGTACTGACTCTTGAGGGACTGGAGCCCCAAGTACGTGACGCGAATTATTCGTCGCAACGGCAGCAGGTGCGACGCGTTGCAGAATCATTATTACCCGGACTGGAGTCGGGTTAGAATTCATGGCCCGCGCGGCGGGTAAAGCGCGCTTGCCGGGACCGGCCTGCGGCTGACAAAAAGATTAAGGAAACCTGATGGATCTCTCACAACTCAACGGCCACATCTGGCTAGATGGTGAAATGGTACCTTGGCAGGAGGCCCGCGTTCACGTTCTGACGCATACCTTTCACTACGGTCTGGGGGTATTCGAGGGAGTGAGGGCTTACAAGACCGCCAGTGGTACCGCCATTTTTCGACTCGGCGAACATACCGACAGGCTGTTTCGCTCAGCGCACATCCTGCGCATGAATATGCCCTTTGATAAGGAGACGCTGAGCGAGGCCCAGCGCGAGGTGGTGCGAGCCAATCAGCTTGATGAGGCTTACATTCGCCCCATGTGCTTTCTCGGTTCCGAGGGAATGGGATTACGCGCTGACAACCTGAAGACGCATGTCATGGTGGCGTCCTGGGCTTGGCCGTCTTATATGGATCCTGAGGCCAGAGACCGTGGGATACGTATTGCGACGTCTAGCTACACCCGCCACCACGTCAACATCACGATGTGTAAAGCCAAGGCGAATGGTAACTACATTAATTCTATTCTGGCGCTCAGAGAGGCCATGGACGCCGGATTCGAGGAAGCTTTGCTTCTGGACAATGAGGGATATGTCGCAGAGGGTAGCGGCGAGAACTTTTTCCTGGTTCGGGATGGCGTCTTGTATACGCCGGAGCTGACCTCATGTTTGGAGGGAATCACACGCGACAGCATTCTGCGCATCGCCGCGGATCAGGGCCTGACGGTCAAAGAGAAACGTATTACCCGTGATGAAGTGTATGTCGCAGATGAGGCGTTTTTCACCGGCACCGCGGCCGAGGTGGTGCCTATCCGCGAGCTGGACAATCGCACCATTGGCAGCGGCGCACGTGGGCCGATCACAGAAAAACTTCAGCGCATTTATTTTGAAGCGGTTCGGGGTGAACAGCCGCAGTACGCCGAGTGGCTGGCGCCGGTGGCCGACTAGGAAGCACAGCAGTCATGGACAGCCTTCCGAGCGGTATCTGCTATCGGCATTGGCCAGTTGATAATGCCAAAGCATGCGTGCTGCTTGCCCATGGCCTTGCCGAACATACAGGCCGCTATGCCCATGTCGCCGCGCGTTTCAATGAGCGTGGCGTGGCGGTAGTCGGCCCGGATCATGTTGGGCACGGTGCCTCACCCGGCATACGCGTTTTTTTGAGGACGTTTTCCGAGTATCTGGAGCCCATGTTGGCGCTCCGCGGCTTGATTGAAGAGTGGTATCCCGGCCAGCCTGTTTTCCTGTTTGGGCACAGTATGGGAGGGCTCATCAGTGCCCATTTATTGCTTGAATCCCAAGCGGTGTTTCGGGGAGCGATGCTGTCCGGGCCGGCTTTTCACGCGGTCGATCCAGCGCCGGCACCTTTACTCTGGATCGGCAGGTTGCTCAAAAAGGTTTTACCCAAGCTGGGGATGGTGTCTCTCGATGCGAATGGAGTGAGCCGTGATCCCGCTGTTGTGGCCGACTACCTCGCTGACCCGCTGGTCTACAACGGAAAGATTACCACCGGTCTGGGCATTGAGATGCTGGACGCCATGGAGGTGGCGATTGCTCGGGCGTGCGAGATCAGGCTTCCCACCTATATCGCGCATGGCGATGCGGACGTGATGGCGGGCCCGGAGGGCTCCCAGGCCTTTTTCGATGCGCTGGGCGCTGCTGATAAAACCCTCGACTTCTGGCCGGGCCTTTACCACGAGATTCTCAATGAGCCTGAGTCCGAGGAAGTGATTGCCCGCTACGTGAGCTGGCTGGAACGGCATTTGTGAGCGCCTCGCGGGCACTGGTGCTCGGTGCTGCAGGACAACTCGGCCGCGCCTGCATGGACTGTGCACCTGAGACCATTGCGACACAGGGATTCAGCCGGGCAAGTTGCGACGTGACCGACGATGTGGCGCTGCGCAGGGTGATGGATGAAGTGGATCCTCACATTGTCATCAATGCAGCCGCCTATACCGCTGTGGATGGGGCCGAGGAAGATCGCGATATGGCCGAGGTTGTCAACGCCGACGCCCCCGCCATGCTGAGTGCGATATGTGCACAGCGCGGTGCACGGTTAGTGCACCTGTCCACCGATTTTGTCTTTGATGGCCGTTCGCCGCGGCCCTACTTGCCTGACTCGAGCCCTTCACCACTGGGTGTTTACGGCGCGAGTAAATGGCGGGGTGAGCAGGCCGTGCTGGCGGGTGATGCGCGCCATGTCGTGGTGCGCACCAGCTGGGTATACGGACCCGGCGGACGTAACTTTGTGTTGACCATGCTGCGATTGATGCGGGAGCAGGGGACCGTGCGCGTGGTGAACGATCAAATTGGTTCCCCCACCTCGACACAGGGTCTGGCGAAAATTTGCTGGCTGTTGGCCGACCGTGATGATGCCCGGGGTGTCTACCACTGGTCTGATGACGGGGCGATCAGCTGGTATGACTTTGCCTGCGGTATTTATGATGAAGCCTTGGCGTTGGGCTTGCTCTCTGCCCCCGCGAGCGTTGAACCAATACCTACGACGGCCTTCCCGACCACAGCGCAGCGTCCGGCCTACAGCGTGCTCGACGCGAGCGCTACCTGTCGCGCTCTGGGTGTGGTTCAGCGGCCATGGCGCGATGCATTGCGTGACATGCTACGGTCGCAGCAGCAGTTGGAAGGAACAGCGTAATGGCGCGGTCACTGATAGTTACAGGCGGGGCGGGCTTCATCGGCGTGAACTTTGTCTACCACTGGGTGACGGCCCACCCTGATGATCGACTAGTGGTGCTCGATGCGCTGACTTATGCCGGTAACCGAGGGAGTCTCGAGCCTCTGGAGCGGGACGGACGCATCCATTTTGTCGAGGGCGATATCTGCGATCCCAACCTCGTGACACAGGTGATGGATGCGCATGAAACAAACACCATTGTGCATTTTGCGGCTGAAAGCCACGTAGACCGCTCGATTACGGGACCTGATGCCTTTATTCGTACCAATCTGGAGGGCACTCATAACCTCTTGGCCGTGGCCCGTAAAGCATGGCTAAATGGGTCGGGGCGTGAGCACCGGTTTCATCACGTGTCGACGGATGAGGTCTATGGCTCGCTGGGGCCTGAAGACCCGGCCTTTACGGAGACGACTCGCTACGAACCCAACTCACCCTACTCGGCGAGCAAGGCGGGCAGTGATCATTTGGTGCGCGCCTACGAGCACACCTACGGATTGCAGGTCACCACCAGCAACTGCTCGAATAACTACGGGCCTTACCATTTTCCCGAAAAGCTGATCCCGTTGTGCTTAACGCGGATCCTCGATGGTGGCGTGATCCCCGTGTACGGTGATGGCAGTAACATCCGCGACTGGCTTTACGTTGAGGACCATGCCCGGGGTATTGCGCGTATTCTTGAGGCTGGCACGCCCGGTGAGGTCTACAACATTGGCGGTCACAACGAGTGGGCCAACCTCGATATCGTCAAGCTGCTGTGCCGCGTGATGGATGAACGCTTCGCACATGACCCGGGGCTTGCGACGCGGTTCCCTGACGCGCCTCAGGCGCGGGGCGCGAGTAGCGATTCCCTGATTGAGTTTGTCACGGATCGCGCCGGCCACGATTGGCGCTACGCCATTGACGCGTCAAAGATCGAGAGGGATCTGGGGTTTGTGCCCGACGAGACTTTTGAGACGGGTCTGGCAAAAACGGTCGACTGGTACCTCGCCCATGAGGCCTGGTGGCGGCCGCTGTTGGAGCGAGCGGCTGGCGCGCGCTAGGACAGCGGAACTTTTCAGATAGCCAGAGCATAACTAGGCTTGTAGGGGCGGGTTTACCACGCTGTTTGTTGCAAGGATGGACCATGCCCCGAGCTAGATCAGGCCCTCATAGAGCGGGCAATCTTGCCACTGAACCCCTGAGCGGTCTTTTGCGGAAAGCTGCGGTGCCTCCCCTCTGGGGATTGGCCACTTAATACCGACGGTATCGTCATCCCAAGCCAGCGAGATTTCGCTCTCGGGATGGTAATAATCTGTGCACTTATAGAGAAAATCCGCCGACTTGGTCAACACATAGAAGCCGTGCGCGCACCCCGGTGGCATCCACAGTTGCTCCTGCCCCTCTGCGGTCAGGGTAACGCCATACCACTGCCCACAGCTGGGCGAATTAGCTCGGCAATCGACGACAACGTCAAAGACCGCGCCAGCGGTGACCCGCACCAGTTTCCCCTGAGGCTTCTCAGCCTGTAGGTGCAGCCCGCGCAAAATGCCTTGGCTCGAACGACTATGGTTGTCTTGCACAAAAGGGAGATCGATACCTGCCTTCTGATAGCGCTCGGCGTGCCAGGTCTCGAGAAAAAAGCCGCGAGCATCGCCATGCACGGTGGGTGTGATCAGCGTGACGCCCATTAATGGGGTTGATTCAATCTTCATCAAAAACCGGGCCGCTCTCGTTGATCACGGTCTCTAGATAAGCGCCGTAACCGCTTTTAATGAGTGGTGCCGCCAATGCCGACACCTCAGCCGCAGTAATGTAACCCATGCGGTAGGCGATCTCTTCCAAGCAGGCGACCTTCAGGCCCTGCCTTTCCTCTATCACACGGATGAAGTTCCCGGCGTCAAGGAGAGATTGATGCGTGCCGGTATCCAGCCAGGCCGTGCCTTGGCCCATGACTTCTACCTGTAGGGTTCCCTGTTGCAGGTAATGCCGGTTAACGTCGGTGATTTCAAGTTCTCCACGGTCCGAAGGCGTGATGCCCTTCGCCACTGACACCACATCGTTGTCGTAAAAATATAGTCCGGTCACCGCATAATGAGACCGGGGTTGCGCAGGCTTTTCTTCTATCCCGATCGCGCGGCCTTGAGCATCGAATTCAACCACGCCGTAGCGCTCCGGGTCCTGCACGTAGTAGGCGAACACTGAAGCACCCTCCGTGCGCTCCGCGGCGCGCTTCAGTTTCGTGGTGAGACCTGCCCCGTAGAAGATATTGTCGCCGAGCACCAAACAGACAGGATCCTGACCGATAAATTCCTCTGCCAGTAGAAAAGCCTGAGCCAGCCCATCGGGGCTCGCTTGCACGGTGTATTGAAGGTTGATGCCCCACTGGCTACCGTCACCCAAGAGATCGACGTAAGCGAGTTGATCGCGAGGTGTGGTGATGACAAGAATATCTCGGATACCCGCCTGCATCAGTGTGGCGAGGGGGTAGTAGACCATAGGCTTGTCGTAGACCGGCATTAACTGTTTGCTGACCGTTGTGGTCAGGGGGTGCAGGCGGGTGCCCGATCCGCCGGCGAGAATAATGCCCTTGTATGCGGTGCGCTCGGCCATATTGTCAGGGTCTTGTTGCAGGCGTTGGAGTTTACAGGCCGTTGGCACAGTTGGCGAGGCGCCGCTACACTGCACCCTCTGTACTGTGTAGCGTTCGGCCGATAACACGGCGAGGGCGCTGCGATGAGTTGCCGCCCACCCGGAGTTTCCCATTAACGCACCGCTCAACACGCCGAATGCTGCCGAGGCTCACGCAGGTGTGCCTCAGCGGGGCCGTTTGCGCGTCGCGCTACTGGGCTACCGGTCGGCACCTTTCTCCGGCGGGCAGGGTGTGTATTTGCGCTACCTGAGTCGGGCGCTGACGGCCATGGGGCACCAGGTGACGGTGATTTCTGGTCCGCCTTACCCTAAGCTGGTCTC